>Ga0080064_1001788_pt1 | contig 40577 bp, 41 predicted proteins | sample Subgrocontami54m_FD_69260 | JGI IMG/M metagenome (GOLD analysis project Ga0080064, IMG submission 69260) | Subsurface groundwater microbial communities from S. Glens Falls, New York, USA - GMW46 contaminated, 5.4 m (SPADES assembly) (version 2) ...
AGGCGCCCCTCGGCCCGCCGCTGGACGAGGAGGAAGCGGCTTCGCTCCACGGCTCGCTGGTGATGGACGCGATCGAGCGGACGAAGGGTCTGCAGGGCATCACGCTGTACGTCGCGGGCGCGCCGGATCTCGACCATCCGTTCTTCAAGGTGATGGAAGGGCGCTACGGGGCGCGTCTGCTGCTGCAGCGGGGGTCCGACCTGGGTTCACGGATGAAGCAGGCGATGCAGGAGGCCTTCAATCAGGGCGCCAGGGACGTGCTCCTGACCGGCACGGACCTGCCCACCCTCCCCCGCACCCATCTGGTGGAGGCGCTCACGCTCATCAAGACTCACGATGTCGTGCTGGGTCCGACGACCGACGGCGGGTACTATCTGATCGGCCTGCGGAAGATGATCCCCGATTTGTTCCAGGGCATCGCCTGGAGCACGGCGTCGGTGTTTACGGAGACGAAGAAGAAGGTCGCGGCGGCGGGCTTGTCGCTGGGGCTCCTGCAGGAATGCCGCGACCTGGACACGCTCGACGATCTGAAAGCCTTCATCGCCCTCTGCGGCAAGGACCGCGCCATGACCAAACGCACCGAAGGCGCATTGCGTTTGATCGGCGCACGCCTCAAAGAACGTATTTAATGTAGGGGCGTATCGCGATACGCCCTCTGAATGAGCGGGTCCTGTCAGCGAGTTACCCTGACGTGCTCATGGCCTTTCGCCGTCGCAGCCCCGCAGACTCGGCTGTACGCCCTTCCGCTCCGCCAGGGTCCCACTCGCCGCCACCCGCTTAGGCCATTTCTCTTGCTTAATCTCACTTCATATTCTAGGGTAAGTAAACTAAATGGCTAAATCGTGCTCTCAAGGTTAGCCAATAACCTAGTGTTCTATTGATGAGTAGAACAAACGATAATCCTCAGAATCAATCGCCTGAACGTGCTCCCCTTCGAGAAATCACCAAAGAGGAATTGGACAACATTGTTAAAAATCATTGCCAGTGGATTACTACAGGGCAAAGGCTTATTGGAAAAAAAGCTGAGCTCAAATACTGCAAACTTGATGGAGCTGACTTCCGAAATTGCGATCTTAGTGCGGCCGATTTCCTAGGATCTAGCTTGCGTGGGGCAAATTTTTCAGGCGCACAACTCCAACAAGCTAACTTCAATGAGACTGACCTCAGAGGAGCTTACTTTCAAAATACCGATAAAATAGTCAACATGACCTCGGCGCAATTCATAAAGGCCGATCTCCGAGGGGCTCATCTGCAAAGCGCTTCCCTGCAAGAAGCTAACCTCTCACATAGCAAACTCCAGGACACTAATCTTCAGGGAGCTCGCCTCGATAATGCTATCCTTGTCGAAGCAAATCTTCAAAGAGCAAACCTTACACGTGCAGCTCTGGTCAGTGCCAACCTGCTACGCGCAACACTAAGAGAAGCAGATTTACAGGATGCTGAACTTGATAATGCAAAAGGCCTTTCGGAAGGGCAATTAGCAGGAGCGAACCTGTCAGGCGCTTCGCTGCCTAATAACGTCAGCAGATTTGAGGGATTAGCATACGTCGAAGAGATTTCCAGAAAAGCCCAAAAGCTATTCGTCTCTATTCTATTGGGATCAGTCTATTCATGGCTAACTATCGCGAACACTACTGACGCTCAGCTACTTACCAATTCCAGTTCCACACCGCTTCCCAACATTGGAACACCAATTCCGGTCGTCTTATTCTATTGGGCTGGTCCTGCCCTGCTCGTCGGTCTTTATTTTTATTTCCATCTTTACTTGCAACGCCTGTGGGAAGGTCTTGCCAATCTTCCAGCCATTTTCCCAGATGGAAGGACATTGGATAGGAAAGCCCATCCATGGCTCCTGAACGGTCTTGTCCTGGCTTATTTCGTGCGTCTACGCGGTAACAGACCACCGCTATCTCGATTGCAAAATTGTTTTTCTGTTTTGCTTGCTTGGTGGATTGTTCCATGTACACTGCTTCTTTTTTGGATACGGTTCTTGCCACGACATGATTGGGGCGGAACAATTTTGCATGTTTTACTTATAGTCGTATCCATATGGGCAGGACTTATCCTCAATCGGCTCGCTGTAAAGACTCTTCGCGGAATAGACAGGAAAACATATAACTGGCGGGAGGCCTTGCATGACGACAGAACCTATAAGCGCAGTGCCATCGCACTAGGAACCTTAGGCATCGGCGCCTTTTTTTCTCTCATCTCTCTTGGAGCTATAGAAGGAGTCCACTTCTGGCCGGAGCTAGAAGAAGGAGGCTCCCCCTACAACGTCAGATATTGGGCGCCACGTGCCTTGGCACTCTTAGGGCGTAGCCCCTTTGCAGAGCTTGATGAGGTAGAACTGTCTATTAAACCAGTGAGCTGGAAGGAAGGAAACACATCAGACGAAATCAAATTAGTAAAAGGTGCTCGCCTCAGGGCCAGAAACCTCAGATCTGCAACAGCAGACGGTGCTTTTTTAGTAAGAGCACAGCTCCAATTTGCCGTTCTAGACTTTGCTCATCTCAGTGGCGCCGATCTCCGAGAAGCTGATCTGAGATGGGCAACACTGAAGGGAGCCTGGCTAACGGAGACCAACCTCCGCAACTCCAATCTCCGAGGCACAGACTGTAGGAGGGCAATCTTTATTGAGGCAGACCTTCAAGGTTCAGACCTTCAACAGGCTAACCTCAGCGAAGCCATCCTCACAAAAGCTAACCTCAAAAGTGCTAATTTGAGCGAGGTAAGAGGCCTAACAAGAAACCAAATTGAACTGGCATATACAGATAATACAACTGTTCTTCCTGGTTACCTACTCCAGCCACCCGCAAAGGCAAATCAGAAAGCCAAATAATTACAGGGGAGGCAGAAAGAGTGACAGGCTACTTTATCCGAGGTAAGAGCCTAACCCATGACTCGATTCAATCATAAGGCGGTCTGGGCGATGGTGGTGCTGCAGCAGGCGCTGGGGTTTGTGCAGACAAAGCAGTCATTGACTGTATGCTTCTGTATTACATATACTACAGGAGCAGACAGGAGGGTGTGACATGGCGGTACTGTCGATGAGACTGGACGAAAAGCTGGACCGGAAGCTTCAGCGCCTGGCGAAAGATTCCGAAAGGCCGAAGAGCTATTTCATCAAGAAGGCGCTGGAGCTGTACCTCGACGAGTACGAAGACTATCAGATCGCGCTTGCGCGCCGCGCCGATAAGGACGACGAGACGCTCACCCTGGCGCAGGCGAGGAAGGCGCTTGGTCTATAAAGTCCTTATCAAGAAGAGCGCGCTAAAGGATCCCCAAGCCGTCCCCAAGCCCGATCAGAAACGGCTATTGGATGCCATCGAAGGCAGTCTCTCCAAAAACCCCCACCAAGGCAAGGCATTGAGCGGCGAGTTCAAGGGACTCTACCGCTGGCGCAGTGGGAAGTTCAGAATCGTTTATGAGATTCAGCAAGAAGTCTTAGTCGTCCTAGTGCTCCGTATCGGCCATCGCAAGGATGTTTATCGGTAGTCGATGGAGTGTAGGACATGCCTCGATTCAATCATAAGGCGATCTGGGCGATGGGGTTCTGCCGCGTGCTCGGGCGCCATCCTGGCGATCTCGAAGAAATAAAAGTAATATTCCTAAACAGGCGAATTGAAGGAGACGTGCCATGAAACGGACATACTCGTCCCTCGTACTCGCAGTCATGATCCTTGCCTCCTTTTCCCCTCCCGCCTACGCTGAGATTCTCGCCATGCTGAATTATGAGACCAAACCTGAGCAGGTAATCCGAAAAGAAGGGCTAGCGGTCATTGATGTGGACCCAAAGTCCCCGACGTTTGGGAAGATGCTCATGGACATCCCTCTGCCGCCCGATCTGGTTGCGCATCACATTTTTTATAATCGCGATCAGAGCAAGGCCTATGTCACCGCTCTGGGTAAAAGCATCCTCCATGTTCTCGATCTCACACGCTTCCCCTACCGGATGAAGACCGTGGAGGTCCGAGACTGCCAGGTGTTAGAGGACATTGTCTTCTCTCAAGACAATCGCACCTGGTACCTCACCTGTATGGGTTCGAGCACGGTCATCATGGGGGACGCGACGAATGACAAACCGCTCAAGACCATCAGCGCGCCACCGCCGGGACCTCCTTTTATCAGTTACCCGCACGGCATCAGCATCCACAACGGCATCGACCGCGTCATGATCACCAGCACGGTGAAGCCATCGGATTTGGGTGATGCGGGGGAAACTGTGACGGTTCTTGAAGCCAGCACCGGAAAAGTGTTGTCAACCCACAAGGTTTCGAAGAAGCCCTCCCCTTCGAAGGCCGCGCCCGTTGAAGTCATGTTCTCCCATGCCGCGGATCCCCCGGTTGCCCACATCACGGTGATGTTCGAGGGGACGCTGTGGGCTGCCGTCTGGAGCCCGAAGTCCAAAGACTTTAGCTTTTATCAGGTCGATGAGTACGGCGCGCGAGGGCACGGTGTTCCCTTAGAGATGCTCTATAACCGCAAAGGGGATCGCCTGTTTGTCACCACCGCCAAGCCGGGCCATGTGAGCGTGTATGATAACAGTGATCCCCAGCACCCCAAGTTCCTCAAGGCGATCCCTGCAGCCCCCGGCGCTCACCATTTGGTCCTCTCCCCCGACGAGCGATACCTCTTCGTACAAAATAGTTTCCTCAATCTTCCGGAGATGAGCGATGGCTCGATTACCGTGATCGACGTGGCCAAAGGAGAGCCAATCGCACGCGTAGACACGTTGAAAAACCAGGGCCTCAACCCAAACTGCATTGTGCTTTTACCCGAGAGGCCCTAGGCGATACCGAATAAGGTAGATCGGTTAAGAGCCTAAGCCATGCCTCGCTTCAATCATAAGGCGATCTGGGCGATGGTGGTGCTGCAGCAGGTGTTGGGGTTCGTGTGGTACTCGCCGCCGCCCTGGCGGCCTGGAAGAAATAGCCGACAGCTAGGCTGCCGGACGATGCTCCCTGATTTCCCGTTCCGCCTCCAGCCAGTGATCCATGTCATTTCCGTTCACGCAGCCGCCCTCTTCAAAGAGTTCATAGGCGCGCTTGGCGATCCACCTGTGCAGATCGTCAGGGGGTGGCGCCGGCTTTGTCAGAGCCGACGGCTTTTTCGCTTTCTTTGACAGCAACACCTTGTTACCTCCTTCTCAGTCGGATCAGCTCGCGCGCCCCTGCTTCACGGCTTCCTTGCCCGCTTCAAAGGCTGCGGCCAGAACCGACTTCTTCTCGTTGATAAACTGCCTGCCCTGTCCGATGGCCGTATCCAGAGTCGCCCTGGCCTCTTTGGCCTTCTCCAGCACTTCCTCCTCGGCCTTCTCAGCATAGGCATTGAGCAACTTCCTGGTTTCCGCCCCCGACTGGGGAGCCAACAGCAATGCCGCCCCTACGCCGATAACAGCCCCTGCTAAAAAAGCAAACCCCACCGCTCCTGCCGAATATCCATTGTCTTCAGCCGCCATTGGATGACCCTCCTTCATATACATAGTGAGATGACGTTGTTCTCACCATAAGAGAGACAGCAAAAGAAGTGCCGTGCAAGTGAAGGCTGAAAATTGATATGACTCAAACAGTTACAAGCACAGAGCCGTATGCGAAGCCGGGGGCTGCTGAGAAATGATACAGGGCAGGACGGGGCAATGTAGAAGGATGCGACAGTTCAGGGATTCGCCGGACAATATTGACACTCTCTCCCGTTGGTGCTAGCTCTTACTGGCCCATGTCCAGGAAGAAGACAGCGAAAGCGGCGGCGCAAGGGGCCCACCCCATGCGGCGCACGAAGATTGACTTCCGGCTGCTCGCCGGCGGAATCGCCGCTCTCGCCTGCGGCATCTTCGCAATCGACCTCTTCCTGCCGGTCGGTGTGGCCATCGGCGTGCTGTACACAACCCTCGTCCTGCTGCCGATGTGGTCGCCGCATCGGCGATTCATCCTCCTCGTCGCCGCGGCCGTCTCTGCGCTGACCATTGTCGGCTACTTCTTGTCCCCCGGCGAACACAACTGGATGGCTGTTTCCAACCGCTTGCTCTCGTTGTTCACCATCTGGGTCGCGACGGTCCTCGCGCTCCTGCACAAGCGGGACCAGGAGGAGCGCGAGCGATTGATCCTCGAACTGCAGGACTCCCTCGACCACATTAAAACCTTACGGGGGCTCCTGCCCGTCTGCGTGTCCTGCAAAAAAGTCCACAACGGCCAGGGCTATTGGAAGAGTCTTGACGCCTACGTCGCCGAGCATTCGGAGGCGCAGATCACCCACGGGATCTGTCCGGACTGCTTCACCCACTACTATCCCAAGACCGCCGAAACGAGCGTCCAGGCGAAATAGGCGGCTCTCTCAGTTTTTACCGAAGAACTTCTTGATCGTCTCGACGACGTAGGCCTGCTGGTCGGCGGTGAGTTCGGCGAAGATGGGCAGCGCCAGCGTCTCCTCGGCCGCGCGCTCCGCCTGCGGGAACGAGCCCTCGCGATAGCCAAGATCCTTGTAACAGACCTGGAGATGCAACGGCGACGGGTAGTAAATCTCGGTCCCCACGCCCTGCTCCTGCAGGAACGTCCGCAGTTGATCGCGTTGCGGCACTCGGATGACGTACTGATTATAGACGTGCCGGTTCTCGGCCGTGACTGCGGGCAGCGTCACCCGGTCGAGCAGACCGGCATCCTTGAACAACGCGTCATACCGCGCGGCGTTCCGCTGCCGGCCCTTCGTCCACTCCTCCAGATACGTGAGCTTGATGCGCAGGACAGCGGCTTGCAACGCATCCAACCGGCTGTTCATGCCGATCACCTCATGGACGTACTTCACGCGGCTGCCGTGGACCCGCAACATGCGGACGCGATCGGCCAGGGCCTGATCGTTCGTCGTGACCATGCCGCCGTCCCCGAACCCGCCCAGGTTCTTGGAGGGAAAAAAGCTGAAGCACCCGACCTGGCCGAGCGTGCCGGCATGGCGGCCCCGCCGGGCCGCCCCGATCGCCTGGGCCGCGTCCTCGATCACGGGAATCTTCCGCCGGGCCGCGACCGTCAGAATAGGCTCCATCTCCACGCACTGTCCGTACAGATGCACCGGCATCACGGCTTTGGTCTTCGGCGTCAATGCGGACTCGAGAAGCGCCGGGTCCAGATTGTAGGTGTCCGGCTTGATGTCCACGAACACGGGCTTCGCGCCCAGGCGGGAGATAGACCCGGCCGTAGCGAAAAACGTGTACGGGACCGTCACCACCTCATCGCCCGGCCCCACGCCGCATGCCATCAGCGCCAGGAGCAGGGCGTCGCTGCCGGACGCCACGCCGACGGCATGGTTCGCGCCGATGTAGCCCTGGATGTCCTTCTCCAGATCGGCCACGCGCGCCCCGAGGATGAAGGCCTGCTCGTCGCAGACCGACTCCAGCGCGGCCATGATCTCTTTCCGGATCGGCTGATATTGTGCCCGCAGGTCCAGTAACGGAACCTTCACTTGCTCCTCCTCAGGTAAAACAGCTTGCACCATACCATAAAACTGCTCGTTCTTTCCCCCATTGCGGGAGATTCATTCGGCTACTCAGCCGCCCAGTACCAAACCGTCTTGATGCTCTCGTAGACGAAGGTCTTCGCGTGCCGCCTCGTCATCCACCACCCCTCGGGCTCGAAGTTGCCATCATGCACGGGAGACGTCAGAAACGTCGGCCCTGCAGAGCCGGCGGCCTTGGTAAAGATTCGTTTGGCGCGGGCGGTATGATAATTGGACGTCACGAGGATCACTTCCTTGAAGCCCTTGCTCCGCAGGACCGGCACGACCACATCGGCCTCCTCCCGCGTGGAGTCGGCGTTGTGCTTCACCGCCAGAATACGCTCCGCCGGCACGCCCAGGAATTCGGCGTGCCGCTGCATGACCTCCGCCTCATGCGTGCGGAATCCCATCGGCGTGCCGCTGACCACCAGCAGAGGGGCCAGCCCGCGCTTGTAGAGCTTCACGGCGTGCGCCACGCGATCGCCCTGCCGCGTCTCTCCACCGAGCACCAGGATCGCATCGGCCGGGTGGAGTTCATCCTCGACAATCAACGCCCGACCGACGGCGGACAGATAAATCGGATGGGAGAGATAGCCCACCACGAGCAGCCCGGCCGTCACGGCTCCGATGATCAGCCACCGCCGGGCTCTTTCTCGCCGCACGGCGTCCCTCAGAAGCTCACCGAAAGTCCCGTCGTTGAAAGATCAGTCCGGCCAGCAGGAGGAGCATCCCGGTGTAAAGCACACCATAGGTGAGAGCCAGGGCTATTTCTGTTCCCCCGACGTCCAGTTGGTGGATCACCCTGCCCTTGATGTTGAAGTTCTCCAAATTCGGCAGGACGTAATAGAGGCCGGTGAGGGTCGCTCGGCTCACCACATCCAGTTTGGCGCCCAGCGCTTTCACGTCACCGATCAAGTGACCGATGACATAGATGGCCAGGGTAAAGATGGCGCTCAGGGTGGTGGTGGTGAAGGTGGAGAACAACAGCGCGACGGCCATGATCACCATCAGCTCCATGAAAATCAGCAGGACGGCCTTGAACAGCAGCAGGCTGACCGCAACATCCATAAGATACAGCACCACCAGGAGTCCCGCCAGCATGATCGCGGTGTTGACGAGCAGGGTGATCGTCAGGCCCAAATATTTCCCCAACAGGAACTCATAGCGCGGGACCGGCTTGGAGATAATGGTGTAGATGGTCTTCTTCTCGATCTCCTTGCTGACCAGGCCGATGCCGATGAAAACGGCGATGAACACGCCGAACAGATTGATGCACGCGAGGCCCAAGTCCAGGATCAGCCGTGAGTTATCACCAAGGTGCAGGCGGGAGAGCAGGATCGAACTGCCGATCAAGAGGAGAGCAAAGAAAACGAGGTTGTACAGCAGCCTCTCGCGCAGGTTTTCCCGGAAACTGTTAAGACCGATGACCAAGACGCGGTTCACTGCGGGAGGTCTCCCGGGTGTCGCCTTCCTACTTCCCGCACAAACAGGTCTTCGAGCGAGCCTTTCTGCGGAGTCAGCGAAATCAACAGGGCCTTGCGCGCCCGCACAAGGTCAAGGACTTCGTTCACCTGGCCCTGCCCTTTTAAGATGAAGAGTACCCGTTGCCCGTGGGCCACCACTTTTTCAGCCATCGTCTCAAGCCGCGCCAGCCCCTCCGCGTCTAACCCTTCCACAACCGCCTCGATGGATTGAGTCGCGGCAGCCCCGACCAAGTCGTTCACCCGCCCTACGGCGATCAGGCGGCCTTTTACCAGTATGCCGACACGATCGCAGAGCAACTCCGCGTCATGCAGGATGTGGGAGCTGAAGAAGATCGTCTTGCCGGACTGTTTCAGCCGCAAGATCAGATCCCGGATCTCTTTGCGTCCAATGGGATCCAGCCCCGACATCGGCTCATCCAGCACGACGAGATGCGGATCGTTGATCAAGGCCTGCGCGATCCCGATGCGCTGCAACATGCCCTTCGAGAACTTCCGAAGCTGCAGTCGGCGAGCTTCGCTGAGGCCCACCATGGCCAGAAGTTCGACGATTCGATCGGAGAGTTTCGCGCCGCCCAATCCGAAGAGCTGCCCGTAGAAACGCAGAAATTCTTCGCCCGTCAGGTAATCATAAAAATAGGGCGCTTCCGGCAGAAATCCAACCTCGCGCTTCACTCCCACGTCGCCGAGGTCGCGCTCCAGAATCCAGGCCCTGCCGCTTGTGGGACGCATAAGGCCCATCAGGATTTTCATGGCCGTCGTCTTCCCCGCCCCGTTTGGGCCCAAAAACCCGAATACCTCGCCTGCACGAACCTCCAGATCGAGCCGCTCCAGAGCCGTGAACGGCCGGCTCCAGAAACCCACGCGGAAGATCTTACTCAGCGATTCGGTTCGTAGAACAATCTCAGGATATGTCATTGCCATTGCCCTGCTGTTGTCATGCGCCTGGACGAGGCCGGACCCGAAGGCGTTCTGGATGGGTGGTGCTGTTCACCGTGCCTGACTCAGGATCAAGCCGATAGGCCCCACCGAAAGGCTCTTGCGGTATCTGCGCAATCAGCCCTGCCCGCACAAGGTCGGTCACGCTCTTCGGCAGCGTCCCTTCCCGCCCCCGGTACTGGGCAACGGCATGCTCCAGTCCACGAATGTCTCGCTCGATCATCAATTCTTTGATCCGGCCTTCCAACTCATCCCCGATCCAGCCATCGGGAGTCTGTTCCCGGATCGCAGAAAGTAAATCCAGGGCGGTTTCCGGATCTCCAGACTGCGCGTAGAGTCGTGTCGCCAACAACGGCAGATATGGCGGTCTTCCCGGTAAGCGAGAAGCCCGCGCCATATAATCAGCAGCCCGAGGATAATCTTGAAGATACATAAAATGATTGAAACCCAGGTAGAACGGAATCTGCCATACCAAAGGATTTGCTTCGAGGCCTTTCTCCAATAATTTGTTACTGAGATCGACTCGCGTTCCTAATTGGGTCAACACAACGCCGCCGACCTGATACGCGTAATCGTACTGAGGATCAAGCGTTGTGACCACGTCAAACGCATGATATAACCACTCGTAATCCTGGACCTTAATGGAGCGATTTCCGACGACTTGCAATAGACGAAGCCAGAGGAAATCGGCAGTGACGTGCTCGTAGCCCAAAACAGCAGGTTTCAGATATCGACCAGATGGGATTTGCGCCAGCTCCTCAATTTTGAAAAGTATGTCATCGCGTTGCGCGTCGAGTCTTTGCTGAATCTTGAACAGGCCCGCGAAAATTGCAACGGCCAGCACACTTAGAAGAAGCACTCTGCCAAGGGATCGAATTGTTAGGTACTGCAAGAGGGTCTTCAGAGATTACCATGGCGTGGAAAAGAGGACTCCCGCCTGCGACTGCTCAGTCGCGGGCGGGAGTCACCGATCGCCCTAGACTTAGAATTGTCCAGGGTTACACTCTACGAGTCCACCGGAGTCTCCTTGCATATAGCCGGCTACAGGAGGACGTCCATCCAGGTCGCCCAGGGCATAGACCATAAACCCTGCATTAGCCAGAGCGCCGGCAACGCCTGTAGGAGCAACCGTTGGGTTGGTACAGCCATTCGCACCCACTGTGACATTCTGTCCACCCAATAAAAAGGAGACAACACCATATTGATAACGGACGGCTCCTGACGGTCGAAAACCAATATCATCCATGGCAGAAGCAACTGCGGCTGTATATACAGGACCAGCCGCCGGGGGAGGCGCACAGAGCATAGGCGTGGTGACAGGTGCTGCAAGATTCGGCCATGCAGTGAGTGCACCATTGGCGGGCATTATAGTAGGCACGGCGGGGATATCAATCCCACAACTCTTCTCCGAGATCAAGGCAACCATGCCAGTCTTAATCGCGCCTATGTTCACCTTGGCTTCAGAAGTCTTGGCCTTCAACTGATACTGCAAAAAGTTCGGGATGGCGATCGCCGCCAGGATCCCGATGATCGCGACCACGATCATCAACTCGATCAACGTAAAGCCCCGGTCGCCTTTGATCCGACCGGACAACTTATGTACGCACTTTGACATTGCCGACCCTCCTTGTGATTGAACGGTGAAGTCGCACCATACTCCTGGGCTAAGAAGACCGCAACATCAATGCCACCAGAATGAAAGCATGATTCGGCATGAACTCAAAGAGTTAGACAAACATGACGCTCAGCTTCCTCACGCAAATGGACAGTTTTTGTCGCCGTACGCGGCCCAAATTGTCCTTCCAGTAACTACTTCTGAGACAGCCGCTGCTGCGCCTTGCGGATGCGTTCGTCCGTCGCCGGATCCCCGAACCCCTTTGCCTTGAAGCGCTCCGCCAGCTTTCTGTTCATCGGATCGAGCTCCAGCGAGCGAAGCCAGGCTTCGCGGGCATCGTTCGGGAGGTTGTTGGTCAGATAGATCTCGCCAAGGTGCTCGAAGAACACGGGATCGTCGGGCACCACGGCAACGGCCTGTTTCATCTCCTCCAGCGCTTCCTGCAGGCGCCCCATCTTGAAATAGGCCCACGCGAGGCTGTCGAGATAGTAGCCGTTCTGCGGCTTGATCACGAGCGCCCGCTGAATCAGTCCGGCGGCCTCCTCCAGCCGCATGTCGCGCTCCGCAAACGTATAGCCGAGATAGTTCAGCGCATCGGCATGCCCGGGGTCCAGCCGGATGGCCTCCTGCATCTCGCTGACCAGCTCGTCAAACCGCCCCAGTTTGTCATAGGCCGTGCCCAGGTTGAAGTGGAAGTCGGCGCTGTCGGGATTCCGCTGCAGGCCTTCCCGAAAGACGGCCACCGCGTCTTCGTGCCGCGAGGCCTGCAACAGGGTCAGGCCCAGCATGAGATAGGCATCCGGCAGTTTGGGGTTCAGGGCGATCACCTGGCGAAAATGCGGAAGCGCTTCCTCGTTTCGCTTCAGGCGATACAGCAGGTACCCGAGATGGAGGTGGGCATCGGAGAACCGCTCATCAGCCTGGATAATCGCCCCGTATTCCGCAATGGCCTTCTCGTAGTCCTTCATCTCCTCATAGAGATAGGCCAGGTGATCGCGCACCCGCAGTTCGTTCGGCCGCAGCGCCAGCACGAGCTTCATCTGCTCGACCGCTTTCGGAAACGCCTTCAATTCACCGTAAATCAGGCCGATGCGCAACTGGGCCTCCACATCACCGGGAGACTCCCCGACGGTCTCGCGCAACAGCGCCAGCGCCGGCTCATAGGCCTTCTGCGTCAACAGCAGCCGGACCAGCCGGTGGCGCACTTCACGACTGTCCCGATTGATCTCCTGGAGATATTTTCGGAGAGTCGCAATGGCCTGCGCGACATCGCCCTGGGCTTCGAGCGTCGCCGCCAGCCCCAGATAGGCCGGATCAAAGCCGGCATTCACGGCCAGGGCATCCCGATAGGCCTGCACGGCCCGATCCCACGCCTTCTGTTCGACCAGCACGTGGCCGAGGTACAAATAGCCGGTCGGCGCAGACGCCGGCCACAGCGCGATGCCCTGACGGAGAATCCGCTCTGCCTCCTCATACCGCTTTTGACCGGCCAGGAGCATCCCCATCGAATAGTAGGCCTGCGCTTCCTGGGGCCGTATCGCCACGATCCGCTCGTAGTACCCGATCGCGCGCTCGGAGCGGCCCGTGGCCACAGCGACGGCGGCCAGAATGTTCAGGGCCGGCAGGCTGGCAGCATCTCTGGCCAGCACTTCTTCGGCATGGGCCTGGGCTTTTCCATGCTCGCCCCGGGTATGATAGAGGGTCGCCAGCCGGAGGTGGAGCGCCACGGAGGCGGGATCAAGCGCCAGCGCCTCGTGGTACTCCTCCTGAGCCGTCCCGGCGTCATTGGCCAGCTCGGCCTGGTACCCACGCAGAAAATGGTAGTAGGCCTTCGGATCCGGCACTCGCTGGGAAGAGGAGGGGTTGGCGGATACGGTCACCGGTTGCACAGCATGCGTGCACGACGGAACGCCGGCCGCCACAGACAACAAGCCGATGCTCCAGAGGGTGAGTCGGAGCACGGCAGTGGGAATGGCTGTCTCCTGCGGCGTGACGCGAATTTCGATGGGCATCGCTCTCAGCGGATTATAGGGGCGACCCCGGGGAGAGTCAATGCTGCTCCCGGATGTAGTTGCCGAACTTGGCGTACTCCGGCAGGAACGTCAGTTTTACCACGCCCGTGGGCCCATTGCGGTGTTTGGAGATGATGATTTCGGCGACATGTTCGGGGTCTACCGCCTCTTCGACCTCGCCCTGCTGGCCGGCGTACATGTCTTTGCGGTAGATCATCATCACCAGGTCCGCGTCCTGCTCGATGGCGCCCGACTCCCGGAGGTCGGCCAGCAACGGCCGCTTGTCCTGGCGGCTCTCCACCGCCCGGCTGAGCTGCGAGAGCGCCACGACCGGGATGTTCAACTCCTTGGCGACGGATTTGAGCGACCGGGAGATGTCGGAAATCTCCTGCTGCCGATTTTCGCTGTCGGCGCCCCCGGACATCAATTGGAGATAGTCCACCACCACGAGGTCGAGGCCGGTCTCCGCCCGTTGCCGGCGGATCTTCGCCCTCATTTCCAACGCCGTGATGCCAGCAGTATCGTCGATGTAGATCTTGCTTTCAGTCAACGCGCTGGCGGCGCGGGTCAGGCTCGACCAGTCTTCCCGATGCAGTTGGCCGGTCCTGATCCGGTGCATGTCAAGAGAGCCGGCCGCGCTCAACAGCCGCATGCAGAGTTGTTCCTTGGACATTTCCAGGCTGAAGATGGCCACCTTGTACGACTTGGGCTTGTGCAGCGCAGCATGCAAGGCCATCCCCAGCGCCAGGCTGGTCTTGCCGGTGCTCGGCCGGCCGGCGACGATGATGAGATCGGAGGGCTGGAGGCCGGCGGTCACATTATCCATGTCGGCAAACCCCGTCGGAATGCCCGTAATCTTCTCCTGCTGCTCGTACAGCTTGTTGATGTGCTCGACCGTGCTGTTGACCACTTCCTTGATCGGGCTGAACGACTTTTTCAGCCGGCTCTCCGCGATCCCGAAGATGCTGCGCTCGGCATAATCCAGCAATTCGTCGACGCGCTCCTTCCCCTCATACCCCCGGGTCACGATCTCCGTGGCCACCCCGATCAGTGTGCGGTTGATCCCGGTTTCATGGATGAGCTTGGCATGGTGGGTCACGCTGGACGCGGTCGCGACGGATTGCGCGAGATCGGTCAGGTAGGCGCTGCCCCCGATCCCTTCCAGTATCCCCGCGTGCTGCAAATGATCCGTCAGGGTTACCAGATCAACGACCTGATTCTGCTCCGACAGCTCGATCATGGCCTCGAAAATCCGCCGGTGCGCGGGCCGGTAGAACTCATCCGGCCCGATGAGTTCGAGCGCCTTGTAGAGCGCCTGGTTGTCTAGGAGAATGGCCCCGAGCACGGCCTGTTCCGCTTCGACGTTCTGCGGCGGCAGTTTGAGCGCCGCGGGATCGGCGCGAAGGGCACGTTCAGATCGACCGCCGGGCGTCATGGGCACTTCCTTGTCCTGCCGGCCGCCCCCGCCCGACCGTATTGCATGGCGCGAAGCTGAAGGAGCCGATCCAGATCGAACGCAAATCCGGTTGACGGGATCTCGCGCCCGAACCGGCCGATCAGATGGTCGTACCGTCCCCCGCCCCCGACTTCCGCGCCCAGCCCGTCGGCATAGATGTCGAAGACCAGTCCGGTGTAATACTCCATCCGCCGGATCTCTCCCATGTCCAGCAGGAGATGGTCCCCCAAGCCCGCCGCCATCATCCGCTCCCACACCTCCCGCAGCCTGGCCAGCGGCCGACGGCAGTCCTCGCTTCGGGGCGCCAGCCGCGCCGCCTCCTCCAGCATCTCGTAGCCCCCGAATAACCCGGGGACCGCCAACAGCGCCTTGGCCGCGCGTCCCCGCACGCCGGCTCCATGAAGCAGGACCTCCATGCGCGGCACGTCCTTGCGCGCCGCCGCTTCACGGAGGCGGCCCTGCACGGACGCCGACACGCCGGTCCGGCGCAACAACGCGTTGAAAAATGCCCCCTGCCCCATCGCAATGGTAAAGACGGTAATCCCGAGACGCCGGAGGCATTCCGCCGCCACCATGATCGGCTCGACGTCGGCCGCCGTGCCCCTGGGACCGATCAGCTCGATGCCGATCTGGAAGATCTCGCGATCGCGTCCGGCGTGCTCCGGCTCGTAGCGAAAGACGTTCGCGCTGTAGCAGAGCCGCAGGGGAAGCGGCTGGTCCACCATGCCCATCGCCACCATCCGGGCGATCTGGGCCGTGACGTCCGGACGCATGACAAGGATGCGCCCCGTGGCCCGATCCACCACCTTGTAGGACTTCTCGATGAGTTCGGCGTCAAGACCCTGGGCCAGGACGTCCAGGTATTCAAACGTGGGCGGGATGATTTCGCGATAGCCGCGTTCCGCAAAGACCGCGAAGACGATCGCTTCCACCGCGCGCTTCTCTTTCGCCGCAACGGGCAGAAATGTGGCGACGCCTTGCGGAATGGGAGAGCGGGCGGGTTTCATCATCAAGGGACCAGCCGGCGTGGCCGGCTACAGGCGCACGAGTTTGACCGAAATAATATTCTTGGCGCTGGTGATGGCACGGAGCACTTCCGTCGGCAACGGCGCGTCCACTCCCACGATGAGCAGGGCCTGCCCCCCCTTTTCTTCGCGCGAGCACTGCATGCGGGCGATATTGATCTGGTGCGCGCCGAGAACCTGACCCACCTCGCCGATCACGCCGGGGCGATCGTAGTTCAGGATGAAGAGCATGTGCCCTTCGGGGACGATCTCCACGCGGAAATTATCCAGTTGGACGATCCGGGGATCGCGCCGGCCGTAGAGCGCCCCGGCAATCCGGCTGGTCTTCTTGTCGGCTTCCACCTGGATCGTGACCAGGCTGGTGAAGTCCCCCGCATCGCTGCTCTTGACCTCCTTGACCTCGATCCCCCGCTCGCGCGCCACCACCGGCGCGTTCACGTAGTTGATCGTTTCCTCCAGGATCGGTGTCAGGAGCCCCTTGAGCACCGCAATGGTCAGCGGCGCCACGTTGACGCCCGCGACCTCGCCTTTGTACTCGATCGTGACGCGTTCGATGCCGCCTTCGTAGAGTTGGGAATGCAGCAGCCCCAGCTTCTCGGCGAGCGTGATGTACGGCTGAAGCCGCGGCAGCAGTTCGGCCGGCACCGACGGGATATTGACGGCGCCCCGCGCGATGCCGCGCGTCAGGTAGTCCACGATCTGTTCGGCGATCCCGACCGCCACGTTTTCCTGGGCTTCCGCAGTGGACGCGCCGATGTGCGGCGTGCAAATGAAATTGTCCAGCGTCAGCAGCGGATGGGCGGGCTTGACCGGCTCCTCCTCAAACACGTCGAAGGCGGCGCCCGCGACCCTGCCGCTCTTCAGCGCGTCATAGAGGTCCTGCTCATTAATAATTCCGCCGCGCGCGCAATTGATGATGCGCACCCCATCCTTCATCGTCGCGATCGTCGCGCGGTTGATGATGTTCTGCGTCTCGGCCGTCAGGGGCGTATGGACCGTGATCACGTCGGCACGGCGGAAGAGTTCGCGCAGGCCCATGATCTCGACGCCCATCTTGCGGGCCCGTTCCTCGGCGAGATACGGATCGTAGGCGATCACATTCATCATGACCCCCTGGGCCAGCTTGGCGAGATGGCTCCCGATCTGCCCCATCCCGACAATGCCGAGGGTCTTGTTGTAGAGCTCCACGCCCATGAATTTCTCTTTTTCCCACCGGCCGGCCTTCATTGAGGCGGTGGCCTGCGGAATCTTGCGAGCGAGGGCAAAGATCATCGCGAAAGTATGCTCGGCCGTGGTCACGGTGTTGCCGCCCGGCGTGTTCATCACCACGATGCCACGCTTGGTGGCGGCCGCGGTGTCCACGTTGTCCAGGCCGGACCCTGCCCGTCCGATGATCCGGAGTTTGTCGGCGGCGGCGATGACCTCGGCCGTCACTTTCGTCGCGCTGCGGACGATCAGCCCTTCGTAGTCCTTGATCTCACGGAGCAGTTCGTCCTTGGACATCTTGGTCTTGACGTCGACGGTCAGACCGGCCTTCTGGAGAATCTCCACCCCTTGCTTGGAGAGGTTGTCGCTGACAAGGATTTTCATTTCGCGAGCAGCAGCTCCTCGGCTTTCCCTACACCTGACCCGAGCTTCACCGGATGGCCGAGCCCTTTCAGCACCATCTCGGTGGCGGCGAGCGCCTGGATGACGTCGAAGGTGTCCATGTAGCCCATGTGCGAGATCCGGAAGATCTTCCCCTTGAGGTGATCCTGCCCGCCGGCCGCCGTGATCCCGTACTGCTCGCGAAGGTTCTTGTAGACCGCCTGGCCATCCACCCCTACCGGTGTCGAGACGACCGTGAGGGCGTCGCTGGGGCTCTGTTTCGGGAAGAGCGAGAGGCCGGCCGCCTTCATGCCCTCCCGCATCGCGTGGGCCATCCGGGCATGACGCGCGAAAACGTTGCCGAGGCCTTCGGCTTTCAACATCTTCAGTACTTCCTTGAGCCCGATCATCAACGAGACTCCGGCGGTATAGGCGGTCTGATTCTTCTGCTGGGCATCCCGTTCCTTCTTGAAGTTGAAATAGAAGGCGGCGTTCTTGGCCTTGTCGGCCAACCGCCAGGCCTTCTCGCTCACGCTCGCGAAGGCCAGACCCGGAGGCAGCATCATCGCTTTCTGGGATCCGGCCACCACCACGTCGATCCCCCACTCATCGGTCTTCAAGTCGAACACGCCCAGCGCCGTGATGGCATCCACCACCAGGATCGTCTCCTCGCGGGACCGCACGATCTCGGCGATCGCACGGGTATCGTGCGCGACCCCGGTGGACGTCTCGCTCGCCTGGATATACACCGCCTTGATGGCGGGGTCCTTCTTCAGGACATCGGCCACGGCCTGGGGGTCAACAGACTCGCCCCATTCGACTTTGATCTCAATTCCATTGACCCCGAACGTCTTGCAGAGCTTGCCCCAGCGTTCGCCGAACTTGCCGCCGTTGACATACACGGCCTTGTCGCCCGGCGACAGGAAGTTGGCCACCGCCCCTTCCATGGCGCCGGTTCCCGACGCGACCAGCGTCAACACGTCGTTGCGGGTCTGGAAGAGCCATTTGAGATCCTCCCGAAGTTCCGCGAACATGGCGGCAAATTCGGGAGCCCGGTGGTGGACCATCGGCCTGGCCATCGCCAGCAGGACTTCGGGGGGAACTTGGGTCGGCCCTGGAGCCAACAGGTACCGTTTCAGCATACCGCAGCGCTCCTTACTTGAAGGGAAATTTATTGATGGCTGAATGCTCGGCCACGCTATCACACGGTCGGAAACGTGTCAAGGTGACCAAAAGGCCTAAGTGGATGGGAAATCAGCCGATTGGGGCGCACAGAAGACGTTGTCGAGCCACTTCAGCTTGCTTTCAGCGGGCTCTTCGTCTACAGTGAGCAATTATGCATAAACCCATGGTTACACGCGTCAGCGTGATCGTTCTCTGGGGAGGAATTCTTGCGGCCGGAGTTCTGCCGGCCGAGGGATGGGACGGATCGTCCGATCTGTACCGGCTGGACGAGGCTCTGCGCCTTCACTATGCCGCTGCGGAACCGGTCCGGGAGGCCGGCCACGGCCCCGGCATCGCCTTCACGGCAGTACCGCCGGGAAACCTCGTCCCTCTCGCGAACCGTGATGCGACGTCTCAGCCGCTCACACTGCCGCCTGAGTTCGCGCCCGCGGCGCCTCTCGCCATAGAGACGACTGCCGAAACACTCGACCAGCCGGAGACCCTGGACTTTGACGTCCCGATCATGAGGACTGCGAAGGTGGACAAGCATGTGCAGTTCTTCTCGCTCCACATTCGCAACCGTTTTGAAATGTGGCTGGGCCGCCTCGAGCGCTACCGGCCGATGGTAGAAGAGATCTTTACCGAGTTCAACCTGCCCGTGGACCTGATCTTCCTGTCCCTGGTTGAAAGCGGATTCAGCACGAATGCCGTGTCCCGCGCCAAGGCGGTCGGACCGTGGCAGTTCATCAAGGGGACCGCCAAGGCCTACGACCTTCGGGTGGACAACTGGATCGACGAGCGGCGGGATCCCGTGAAGTCCACGATTGCCGCCGCCCGATACCTCCGGGACCTGTATCAGCTTTTCGGATCGTGGCCCCTGGCCATGGCGGCCTACAATGCCGGGGAACGGAAGGTCGGACGCGCGCTCGTTCGCGCGCAAGCCGACGACTTCTGGGATCTCACCGACACCAAGCTGCTCAAGATCGAGACGAAGGAGTACGTGCCCCGGTTCCTGGCCGCCACCCTGATCGCCAAGGATCCGGCCCGCTTCGGATTTGCCATTCCTTTGCAAGCGCCGGTGGAATACGAGGAGGTGATCGTCACCCACCCGATCCATTTGAAGACGGCGGCCCTGGCCGCGGGCGTTTCCTACGAAGAGTTGAAGGTGCTCAACCCGGAACTCCGGAAAGACCTGACTCCGCCGGGCCCGGCCTACCGCCTCAAAGTCCCGACAGGCCGCAAGGACGCCTTTCTCGCCAACCTGGCGACCTACCAGGCATGGAAGCGCGTCCACGCCGTGAGGTATCAGGTCCGCCGCGGCGACACACTCCCGCTTCTCGCGTCACGGCACCGCACCACCGTCGCGGCGATTCTCGAAGCCAATGCCATGGCCAAATCCGAGAAGCCCAAGCCAGGCGACTGGCTGCTCATCCCGAAGGCAGTCAAGCCCAAAGACAGCACCACGCGTGCACTCGTCAAAGCGTCTCGCTGAAATTATTTGGAAGAAGCGGCGGGAGACGCCGCAGGCTCGGCCGGCGGGGCAGAAACCTTCCGCGCGTCAAGGGTCTTGATCCGCACGGAGGCTTCCGCCGCAAAAGGCGACGACGGATGGTCTTTCACGATCTCCTGGTAATGAGCCAGCGCGCCTTCCGGACGTTTCAGGATCTCGTCGATCTTGCCGAGCTCGAACAAGGCCTGGTCCTTATTGGGCGCGCCGATGATCTGTACGACAGCCGTCAGCGTCTTCTCCGCCTCTTCGACCTTCCCCTGAGCCAGTTGGGCGTAGGCCAGACGCTGGTAGACCAGGGGAACGAGGGCGCGGTGGGTCCCATGGCGGGCGAGAAAATCCTGGTAGGCCTTGACGGCGCTATCCCAGTCCTTGAGATCACTGAGCGCATTCCCTAACAGATAGTCGGCCTGGGGCGCGACCGAGCTGCGCGGGAAATCAGTCAGAATTTTTTGAAAGATTTCGACCGCCTTTTTCAGTTCCTCGGGTTTCCGCGCCGAAGGCGGGCCTCCCATGAAGGACCGCTCGGTTGCGCTGCGCGTCGCCTCATACAGGAGATCGGCTGCCACGCGGTCATCCTGCTGGCGCATCCAAAGAAATCCTCCGACGGCCGCGGCCGCAATGACCGCCACGGCCACACCGGCGAGCAGCCATCGAACATTCGCGCGCGCCTGCCGGGCGACCTGCTCGACCGAGTCACCCAGGTGGACCGGATCGGTCGGAGATTCCTTGCGATTTTTTCTTATTTTGAACATCTCAATCCCGTGCGTTCATTCGGACGCGGTTCCTTATACGCAAGGCCTCCGGCAAATGTCAAACGTCCGACGGCGGCTCGTGCCAGTTTGCGCTTGCCTCTTCATCGGAAAAAACATTCTAATCGTGGCGCGCAAGAATGGCAGACCTGTGACCACCGGCCCGGTTGACACCGTAGGGTCACACGGCATAGGGTGATCAATGTACCGTACCCGTCTGGATGCCCTGGCTCGCCGCTCTCTCCTGCGCCGCCTGCGAACGATCGACTCCGCTCCCGGCGCCGAGGTGGAACTGGACGGGCATCGGGTCCTGCTCTTCTCCTCGAACAATTATCTGGACCTTGCCGCACACCCCAGTGTCACGGAAGCCGCCATCAACGCGATCCGGCGTTACGGCGTCGGCGCGGGCGCCTCGCGGCTGGTGTCCGGAAGCCTGCGCCCGCACCGCGAGCTCGAAGAGCGCCTCGCGGCGTTCAAGCGCGAGGAGGCCGCCCTGGTCTTTCCCACCGGCTACCAGGCCAATCTGGGCCTCATCCCGACACTGGCGGAAGACCGGGACGTCCTGTATGTCGACCGTCTTTGCCACGCGAGCCTGATCGACGCCTGCCGGCTCTGCGAGGCCTCATTGCGGGTGTATCGTCACCGGGACCACGCCCACCTTGCACGGCTTCTCCAACAAAGACGCCCGCCCCGCCCCGCGCTCATCGTCACGGACGGGGTGTTCAGCATGGACGGGGACCTGGCCCCGCTCCCCGAACTCTGCAAGGCGGTCGAGCAGGCGGGCGCGACCTTGGTCGTGGACGATGCGCACGGGACCGGCGTGATGGGCAAAAACGGCCGGGGGACGGTGGAACATTATGGCTTGGAGGGCCGCGCGATCGTTCAGATGGGCACACTCAGCAAAGCGCTGGGAGGGATGGGCGGCTTCGTCGCGGGCTCGCGGGACCTGATCGAGTACCTCGTGAATCGGGCGCGGCCCTTCATTTACAGCACGGCACTGCCGCCGGCGATGGCCGCCGCCGCGGCCGCCGCGCTGGACGTGATCGAAGCCGAACCGGAACGGCGCGCGCGGCTCTGGAGCCTGCGGGATCGCCTGCACGAGGGCGTCCGCCAGATCGGATTTGACACGCTGAACAGCCGCTCGCCGATCATTCCCCTCCTGGTCGGTGACGCCGAGGCGGCGCTCTCCCTGTCCGACCAATTGCTCGCGCACGGCGTGTACGCCCCGGCCATCCGTCCCCCAACGGTGCCGGCCAACACCAGCCGCATCCGCATGAGCGTGACGGCCGGCCACACGCCGGCACAGATCAATCATGTCCTGGAAGCGCTGAGTACGATCGTCGCCTCGGACGGACGACTGCGGGAATCGCTTAGAGGCGGCCGGCGGGATGCGGCAGAAGCAAGGGGGCGGAAGGCGCGCCCACCGTCCCCTTGAGGGTATAGCTTTCCAGTTCCTCGCTGACGTGGGTCACCTCCCCCCGGGTCTCCATCACGGGAGGCGCCTCGATCTCTTCCACATACTTGACGAGTCCGATTCCGCGAACAAACCAGCTCGTAATCCGGTCCCGGCTCGTGATCACGCGCCGGCTCTTCGTCAGAGTAATCACAATGGTCATCGAGGCGTCGATCTGGACGGCGTCGGAAAAGGTCCCGGCAGGAACCGTCACGGGCGTATGCGCCGAGACCCGGACATCCGCCACCACATCCGCCCGTTCATGGTAGCCGTCCCCGTCCAGATCCGCCTGCATGTCCACGCCTTTCTTCTCGAGCTGCCGGAAGGTTCCTTCCATCACCAGCGGGAACACCAGCACCCGGTACGGGATCAATTGCTGCTCGAACGGCGTGGTGGGCTGGCTGCCGTAATAGGTGATGCCCGCCTTGTCCCGCCGGAAGAAGCCGTCGGTCGGCCCCTTGTTGCCCTGATTGGTCTCACGGAAGATCTTGACGGTCTCGCCTTTGATGTTGGTCGTGCCGATGGCGCTCACTTCGTTGGCAAACGCCACCTCGGAGACACGTTCCACCGCGTCCGTACGGCTGCGGCCTTTATAACGCCACACGCTGCCGATCTCGTCGGGGAAATACTCCTCCGTATTCTGAATCTCCCTGGCGGCGGGATCAGTCGCCGCCGCATCGAGCCCAGGCTCCGGCAGGAGGCAGGCTACGAGGAGGACCGCCGCAGAGATAACGTATCGTGCGCTCACGTTTCGTAAATTAGCACAACCCGCCTGCTCCATCAAGTCATGCTATAACACGCTGCACCTGACCCTGCGCCGACAAGTTCTCCTTTTGATTGGCTGACTTGAGTACTCCCATCCTCCTGTGCCGTCTGCGCCGTCGTCACCGGGTCGTCACCGATCAGATTAGCTAAGACAGTCCCCCGCTCCATCGCCGCTATGGTCGAATCAAAGTGATGAGGGCCGTAGTGCAGATAGCGGCAGACCATGGCCAAGGTACTATGCCCCGCCAAGTTCTTCAGATCCGCGATCGTGGCTCCCCCTGCAGCTGCTCTGGACAGTGCATCATGCCGACAATCATAGAGACGAACATCAACGCCAGCACGCCTCGCAACCCGAAGAAAAATCGCTCGAACAGTCACGAGGGATAGCGCTCGTCCAGACGTGCCCCGAAATAAGGCTCCCCCATCTCCATGGAACAGACGCCATGCGACCTCCTGGGCCGGCTTAATCAATGGGACATAACGGGGACGATTTGACTTGGTGACTCCCAAACGAACTCGATTGTTATTGAGATCAATTGCGCTCTCTCGAAGGGACATGCTCTCGCTGGGACGCATGGCCGTATGCAGCTGCCATAGAATAAAGTCACGAATGTACGGAGAGGGATCGTCCGCAGCACTTTCAAGCAAGCCAGTCCGTTCCTGTTCAGAAAACATCCGCGCACGAGAGGGACGCGACTTGAGGAGTTTGAGCCCGTGGACGGGGTTTCGGTCACAGTAACCAAAGCGGATGGCCATCTCGAACAGAGCATGCAAAACGTGAAGAGAGTTATTCGTCGCACTGGGGGTCGCGGCATGTTGAGACTTATACTGTTCGAGCATGCCGAGTGTGATTTCGTTGACTGGCCGATCCCCGATTCCCTCTAATACCTTGTCCAGCCCTCTTCGATACCATGTGAGGGTAACGGGCTTCACCGTCGCGCCGTGGCCTGTGCAAAACTCTTCAATTGCCTTCGACAGTAACGGGCACTCCCGCTTTCCGTACGTTGCCTGAATCCTCTTGATGATCCCAGGCAACAGCACCTTCACCATCCCTTTTGTCATGCCCTCTCGTAAGCCAAAGTTATGAAGATGCCGTTTCCGCTGTCTCCCCCGAGGCCATTCAATTTCAGCCTTCAGAGCACATCCCTTAGCCGTCATGACTTCGTAGAGACGGACGTTGGCATCGAGAAACACAAACGCGTCTGTCAGCTTGCCTTGGCTCATGAGGCCACTTTCAAGGTACGGGTGTGAGCAACAATGTACTGATAGATATCTTCAGGCCGGAAAAGGCGTCGCCGTCCGATCTTGACGCAGGGGATTTCTCCCGTCGCTGCCTTCTTCTTAACAGTAGACACGCTCACGCGTAGCACTTCTGCAACCTCTTCAATGGTCATTAGGCTCTTTCGCTCTAGTAGATCGAGGGCCATGGTTCAAGCCTTTTCCGAAGCGCCCTCTGCAAATTGGAACTTCCGCTTCAAGCCCTCTATGGCCTTTCTGCCTACAGTAATCGCAACGATCTTTGCCGCCTCCGCTTCCCCGTCGACGATCATTTCCATCAACATACCAACCCTAACGTAGTCAGACACGGTCATCTTGGCTTTCTTAGCGCACTTCTCTATAAGCTCCTTCTCGCGACCCGTGACTCGAAACTGCATGACCTCATCCCTCATACTTTCCATGTTGTAGTCTCCTTGTAGTTGGCATTCTACAACTACACGCGTAGTCGCTGTCAAGCCCTTTCTCCATGTATCCAAAAGCCCCCGTGTTCACTGAGGCGGGGGCCGAGCGTGCCACGCCGCTCAAGCGGCGAGGGGAATACCAAGCCCACTGGTGAACGCCTTCTCTTGTTCTTGTGCGTAATGAGCTAAGATGTTATACTGAATTTGTTTTTTGACGAGGCATGAGGCTCTCATCTTCTAAAAGGGGTGCGTACATGTTCACAAGCTTTATAATCAGGCGGCAAGGACCCGAGACACAGGGGAGGCCAGCTACATTTTCTTTCAAGATCTTGCCCAATAAACAGAGAGGTGGATGGGTAGAAGAACGCGCTGTGGGTGATGAGGAAAAACTGATAAGCTTGCTTCAGAGATTTAGTTTGAGCCCAGAATACATTGCCCACGCAAGACAAAGTCTCTATACGAATCCCCGCTTCTCAATCGGGAACATGGAATTGACGGAAGAACAGCTGAACCATTTAGACTCCTTGCCTCCTTCAGGCGGGATGGCTTTAGCCGATGATTCAGCAGAACGATGATCCCACCGCTTCTGCACCTTCAGTAGTCAGAAGTGTCTAGGCCAGGGTGAAGATAAACCTGACGCATCGCAAGAAGGATTTTCGCAAGCCGTAATCATCGAATAATCCATGATAAAGAAGGCAGCAGAATGGGCGCTAACACATATCCTAGAGCTAGTGCTATCGGGATTTGCAGTAGCCCTACCAACCTGGCTTCTATGGGCCGAAGATCGCTTACTGCCACATATAGCCCAAGTAAAATCCATATGGGTGTTACGAGGATTGGCAATAGCGGTAGCGGTAATTCTTTGTTCATTTGCTTATATTGTGTCCCTAAAACCTTGTCTGAAATGGGTGGCCATTATCGGTGTTTATCAAGACCGAAAAACAGGCCGTTATTACTGCGCTTCTTGCAAACAACTTCATAAAACTCTTTCTCCGTTGAAAACTGAAGAAAGCGGATGGCGCTGCATGGTCAGAGGTTGCGATAAGTTTTACCGCAATCCAGATTACAGAAGACCACCTGAGGAGCGATCTAATCAAGAAGGGCAGTGGTGAAAGAAGTAGCGCCATGCAAGAACCCACCGATGATTTTGAAGCAATATGCAAAGCTGTGGGACTCGTGATTCTCCTGTGGGGCCAGACTTCACGGTTTTATCAAAGATGTTGCCAGTGGCCCGCGACCTTGAACACAGACCACGAAGTGTTTATCCGAGGCTTAGGACTTCGCATCTCACTAAATATAGGTAGGGGCTCTCGATGCCAGCACTCGATTTTCTGCTAACAAATCCAGAACTCATTCTTGAGGCAAGGAAAGATTCAGAGGAATGGACGCTGCGGTTCGATGCCACTATTAAGCGTCCAGAATATTCCTTATCAAGATTCGAGATATTGGCTGGCAGTGAAGCAATTGACGGCTATAGCTCGAAAGGCAATGTTGTCATAACACAGCAAATGACCGACAACGAATCGCGGCAATCGCCAGACACCGAAGGACCAGGAAAACCTGGCCACGTGCTTCTTTACTATTTCCCGCCTGGATCTGAATTGCGAGACTCGGAAGGAATTGCAACTGCCTTCACAATTTATATTAAACTCCATTCCGATACATTCTTTCGTCTGCATCAAGCTAATCTGAAAACGCATCTTGTCCATCTTCGAGTGGATACAGGCATAACGAATTGGAAAGAAGAGGGCTTCGTCTATGGCAATGATCCCGATGGAAATGAAATCGAATGGCGGGCAGAAAAGAAGCAATACGCTCAAGCGGAAGTTATCGAGCTAACGATCACACCACGTCCAGAGAACGCATCTGAAAGGCCAGCTAAACAGAGCCGCACGCAATCCACCTAGGAGAACTAAGCGTGATCACCTGCCCAAACGACCATTGCAAAAAACCATTCAAACCCAAGATGCATTTTGGGGCATTTTGACAGGTTCTATTTTGAGGTCAAAGGAAGAACCTGTGTCCAGTGCCTGGATTTATCAGCTTTGGGGAGCCAGTCACTCTCTAGCACTCAGACGCACCTATTCCGTCAAGCAACGATTGCGCTCGGCACTGGTAAAGTTTGAAGTTGCGGCAAGCTAACTTCCAGCAGGAAAGCGTCGGGCAAGGTCCTTGCCTATGAATCTCATGGTAACTTTACCAGTAAGACCGTTATACAAAAGCTCAAAATGATTGAGAACGGTTCTTCCAATTAGTCCGTCAATTTGATCGCTCTGAAGCTGCCCGCTTTGGATTTCCGTATCAACGGCAAATATATGCCTGCCCCTGCTTACGGTTTTTGAGGCACAGGTAAACATGATGCGTCCCAAGTAAGTCCGTCCCGTAGTATCAACTCCAATCCCTCCCAGTGGACTATTTGGATTGATCAATTTTAGGCCTGCACGCTCCGCTAATTCATGCTTCACAAGACAGCCGTCAGCGCCCGTGTCAATCAAAAATCGGCATCGAACCGGCGGTGGGAGCGGTTGATTTGCGGCTACGAGTGCTTGTCGGTGGCTCTCTGCGATGGTGAGATCGGTGATAATGATGGGGCCATGAAAGGTAAGACCAGCTGAACCGAAATCAAACTCTAAGGTGGGGACTTCGCGTTCGGCCTGGCGGAGAAGCTTCTTTTCTTTAGCACGATCTTTCCGCGATTGGCTGGAACTCACGCGATTCTAGGCGAGAAGATGCTTCCCCAATAGAGACACATTGACAGTATCCCGAGGAGTAATCTGCTTGATGAAAAAATCAGCAAGGCCGAACATGTGGGTGCCTTCAGTAAAAGCCTGTTCTAGGGATGGGAAAAAGCCAACAATATTTTCTCCCTTAATGAGCACAAACTCTCCCAAATGAGAATGACGCCATTCCTCAAGATGGGCCTGGAAGACTTGGGCTTCAGCCTGAAGAAGACCTGTAGACATAGGAGACTCCAAATGTAGAAGTCCCCATCGTATTCTCCCAGGATGGTCGTGTCAAGCCTGCTCAACCCAAAAGACCGAACACCGTGACTTAACCTCCTCCATTTCTCGCATCACCCCCGACAGCACATCCTCCACGCTTTCCCACCACTCCATCGGGATTGACACTTCCAGCCGTGATCCCCCGTATCTATCCTCCACCGTTGCTGTCCGAATAGGCCTCGTTATCAAGCCCAGCTTGGACGCAAACGCCAGCGACCCAGGCAGAAACGGCACTTCGCCTCCCCATGTAGTTTTACCTTCGGAGTGAACGACGACCCGAGAAAACTGACCACACCGCACCCCACGCTCTTCCAACGTGTGCCGATTGCACTCCCGCTTCTCTTTATCAGGAAGTAAATCAGTTCCATCCGCTCGCGCCACCTTTTCCCCCTGTGTCACCAAAGCCCCTACCGCCTTGCTCGCCATCACGAACCGAATGCGATGCTTCTGCATAACCCATTTCGGGAATCCTGCCTTCGGATACTTCACCACGTACTTGGTCACATACCGAACCGCCGTCACCGCATCTTGAGAGTCACGCTGTTTGCCCAAATCCAACCCGCCCACGCCCCACTTATCCCGCCACAGGTACCACGCCCGTTTGAGGTCGATCCGCCCCTTTGGCCCCTCCAGATCAATCATGACGTGCCAATGAGGCCAGCCATCACCCGTTTGCATTTGAAACTCTAAGCCCGCATACCACCAGCGCACACCCAGGTCATCCATCAGCCTCGGCACTAACCTATGCTCCGTGACATACCGCCAGGCCTCCTCCGGCCCCTGGAATCGCTTTCTGTCTACCGTCAGGGTGAGCAGCCGGGGTGTCACGACTTCCCGCGCCTTGTCGAGTAATCTAGCTCTGACTGACCTCCCCATCCTCGGCCCACAATAGGCGCACGTCCTCGTTTTACATCGGTGGGCACATAGGACCGCGTTTCTCCCCTCACCTTCTTCCCGCCTAACGTTATTGCTCTCTTTATCAAGTCTATTAGGAGGAGGAGAGGAAGAGAAGTCGCGCGGGGGCGCGGGCGCTGGCTGTCGCTCAGTCGCTCCGCGACCCCCCGCGCCACTTTCCTTCCCGTCAACGGACTCTGTTGTATCCGTCGTCACCGGGTCGTCACCGTTGGGGGGAACGAGGGGGTATTTTAGGCACCTTCCGGGTACTGCCCCGCCCGATACTTGAATCAGGTTTACGATCTAACTTGCGGTTATCACTACTGGAAGGAACTGAGGGAACCTTCGGAGTACTTGCGGGGACTTTGACTGTTTTCCTTATGCTATAATCCGTTCCCTGCCTGGGAGATCGCGAATATTCATGGGAAACAGGCCCTCGCCCGGCACGCGCGTGGTCATGGTGACCGGGGCTTCCCGGGGACTCGGCCGCGCCATCGCCGTAGGCTTTGGACAAGCCGGCGATCGGGTCGTCGTCAACTACCGCACGAGCGCTGCGGAAGCCAATCAGACCGCCCGAGCCATTGACAAAGCCGGCGGAACCGCGGTCGTGTATCAGGCGGACGTCCGGGATGCCAAGAACGTGGCCGCCATGATGGCCGCCACGGTGGACCGGTGGCAACGCCTGGACGTGCTGGTGTGCAATGCGGCGGCGACCGACGACCGACTGCTCCTCCGCGTATCGGATGAGGCATGGGACAAGGTCGTCGCCACGACTTTGACCGGCGCCTTTCACTGCCTGCAGCAGGCGGGGGCCGTGATGCAGGCCCGGAAGGCCGGCGCCGTTATCCTGATTGGATCCCTTGCGGGCCTCCAGGGACGGGCCGGCCAGGCACCCTACGCGGCGGCAAAAGCGGGCCTCATCGGGCTCATGCGAAGCGTCGCACGCGAGTGGGGCTCATCCAATGTGCGGATCAACATGATCCTGCCGGGCTGGCATGCCACGGCACTGACGGGATTTATTGACGATCCGGCCCTCGCTCCGTTCGAGCCGGTCCTCGGCCGCGGCACCACCCCTGACGCCGTCGCGGATTTCGTCGTCGCGCTCGCGGCCATGCCGAATGTCTCCGGCCAGATCTTTACCCTCGACAGCCGGATCGCTCCATCTTGTTGAGCAGCCCCGGCCAGACACCCCGCGGCGTCTTCATCACGGGCACCGATACCGACGTCGGCAAAACGATCGTGACAGCCGTCGTCGTGACGACGCTCACGGCGAATGGGATCAACACCGGCGTGATGAAGCCGATCACAACGGGCGAAACTGATCAGGCTGCCGCCCTGTCGGACTCCGGCTGGCTCATGTCAGTGACAGGCGTGGACGACCTGCCGGATCTGATCGCGCCGTACCGGTTTCGGACTGCCGCGGCCCCGCTGATCGCCGCGGCCCGCGACGGCCGGGCCATCGAACCGGCCCGGATCATCGGGGCGTTTCAGGCCCTTTCAGCCAGGCATGACTGCGTCGTCGTGGAAGGGATCGGCGGCGTCCTTGTTCCCGTCACGCCGGACCTCTTCATCGCGGATCTGGCCAGGCAGATGGGGCTCCCCGTGCTGATCGTCGCGCGCGCGGGACTGGGCAGCATCAATCACACACTCATGACGCTGGAATGCCTCCGGAACCGCGGGATAGCCGTTTGCGGTCTGATCTTTAACCATCCTTCCCCCCCTCCAGCCGGCACAGACGAGAGCGACACCGTCCGGACCATCCTGCGGTTATCGGGACTCCCCTCGTTCGGCGAACTGCCCTACTGCGACGGCCTGCCCGGCGCCTGGGATAAACACCGGGATGCACTTATCGCCCGATTGGATGCCCAGGGATTGCTGGAAGAACTGGGGTTGAGAGGGCTGGCCTAGCTAATCACGCAGTCTGTTCGCTTTCCGGACCAATCAGTTCCTTGATCTTCGCCCCGATGTCCCTGGCGGCCATGAGGGATTCGCCGACCAGGATGGCCCGCACACCCGCTTCGGCAACACGCTTCACATCGTCCCGCGTCGCAATCCCACTCTCGCTCACGATCAGCTTCTCTCCCGGAATACGCTTGGCCAGCCGGACGGTCACGTCCAGCGACGTCACGAACGTCGTCAGATCGCGGTTGTTGATCCCGATGAGCCGGGCCTCGGGGAGCCGCTCAAGCACGAGGTCCAACTCGCGCTCGTGGTGCACTTCGATCAGCACGTCCAGGCCGAACTCCTGCCGGGCGAGGTGGTAGAAGTCGATCAATTGCACGCGGTCGAGCGCCGCCACGATCAGCAGCACGGCGTCCGCACGATGCGCCCGGGCTTCGTAGAACTGGAGTTCGTCCACCATGAACTCCTTGTTCAGGGCCGGCAGCGGGACCTCTTCACGGATCGTTCGAAGGTAGTCGAGGCTGCCCTGGAAAAATTCCTTGTCCGTCAGCACGGAGAGCGCAGAGGCGCCGTGCTCGCGATAGGTCCGGGCGATCGCCAGCGGGTCAAAGTCCTCCCGGATGACACCCTTGCTCGGCGACGCTTTCTTGACCTCGGCGATCAGGCGGGGGATCTCCCCTCTGGGGATCGAAGCCGGACGCGACGGCCCGACGGCGGGCTTGGCCGTAAACCCGGCAAGCGCCTGGTAGAAGCCGATCGGCGCCGGCAGGTCACGGATCGTGGTCTTGAGATCGGTTAGGTAGCGGGCGTTCTTCTTCTCTCTGACTTCCCGCCGTTTGTGCTCAAGGATCGTGTCCAGCATCATGGCAGGGGCTTACTTGTTAGTCCACTTGATCAGGCGCTCCAGCTTGTCCATCGCGGCCCCCGATCGGATGATCGTCTGCGCCAGCGCAACGCCGTCCTGCAGCGTCGCGGCCTTCCCGCAGGCGACCAGCGCGGGCGCGGCGTTGAGCTGGACGAGCTGCTGGCGGGGCCCTTCCCGCCCGGCCAGAATGTCCCGGATGATACGCGCATTGTCCTCGACATCGCCGCCGGCCAGGTCCTTGGGACGCGCCCGCGAAAACCCGAAATCGCCGGGCTCCACAACGTAGCTGGTGAGGCGGCCCGCCTTCCCCTCGCAGATACGGGTCCGGTCCGTGAGCGTGATCTCATCCAGCCCGTCCATGCCGTGCACCACATAACAATGCCTGACGCCCAGCCTCATCAGGACGTTTGCCATCAGATCGCACAGGTTCTCCTCGTACACCCCGACGATCTGCACGGTCGCGCCGGCCGGATTCGTCAGCGGGCCCAGGAGATTGAAGATCGTGCGTACGCCGATCTCCTGCCGCGGAGCGACGGCATGCTTCATGGCGCCGTGAAACATCGGCGCAAAGAGGAACCCGATGCCGATCTCGTTCACGCACGCTTCCACCTGCTCGGGGAGAAGATCAATCCGCACGCCGAGGCACCTCAGGACATCCGCGCTGCCCGAACGCGACGACACGGCCCGATTGCCGTGCTTGGCGACGGTGATCCCCGCGCCGGCCACGACAAACGCGACCGTGGTGGAGACGTTGAAGGTCGCGCCCCCATCCCCCCCCGTCCCGCAGGTGTCCACGACGACCGGATCCCGGGGACGGATGCGCGTGGCTTTCTCCCGCATGGCCCGCGCGGATCCAGTGACCTCGTCCGCTGTTTCGCCGTTCATGCGAAGCGCGGTGAGATAGGCCGCGATCTGTGCCGACGTCGCCTGGCCTTCCATGATCTCCTGCATGACGGCCTCGGCCTCGGCCTCCGTCAGATGCTGCCGGTCGATGAGCTTGGCGATGGCGTCTTTGATCATGGTCGAAACCGCCGGCCGCGCTATTGCGCCAGGAAGTTGCGAAGCAGGTCCTTGCCCGGACGCGTCAGGATGGATTCTGGATGGAATTGCACGCCCTCCACCGGAAGGGTCCGGTGGCGCAGCCCCATGATTTCCCCTTCGGCGGTCTCGGCCGAGATCTCCAGACAGGACGGGAGCGTCTCCCGCCGCACGATCAGGGAGTGGTAGCGCGTCGCTTCGAAGGGGTTCGGCACATTGCGGAAGATCGTCCTGCCGTCATGCTTGATCCACGATGTCTTCCCGTGCATCAGCCGCCCGGCGCGGACCACCTCGCCGCCAAAGGCCTCGCCGATGCTCTGATGTCCCAGACACACGCCCAGAATCGGAATCGTCCCGGCCAGCCGTTTGATGGTCTCGACCGACACCCCGGCCTCCTTGGGAGTGCAGGGCCCGGGGGAGATCACGATCCGTTCCGGCTTCATCGCCGCGATCTCGTCCACCGTGATCGCGTCGTTGCGGACGACCCGCACATCCTGGCCAAGCTCGCCGAGGTACTGCACGAGGTTGTAGGTGAAGGAATCGTAGTTGTCGATGACCAGCAGCACGGATCAGTCCAACCCTTTCTCGGCCATCTCCACGGCCCGCATCATGGCCTTGGCCTTGTTGCAGGTTTCGACGTACTCGGCTTCGGGATCCGAATCCGCCACAATCCCGGCGCCGGCCTGAATGAAGGCCTGACGGCCCTTCACCACGACGGTCCGGATATTGATGCAGGTGTCCATGTTGCCCGAGAACCCGAAGTATCCGACCGCGCCCGCATAGGGGCCCCGCCGCGACGGTTCCAGCTCCTCGATGATCTCCATGGCGCGGATCTTGGGCGCGCCGGAGACCGTCCCGGCTGGAAAGCAGGCCCGCAGGACATCGTAGGAATCCTTGCCCTTTTGCAGGCGGCCCTCCACCTGGGAAACCAGGTGCATGACGTGCGAGTACTGCTCCACAACCATGAAGTCCTTGACGCGGACGGTCCCGGGGCGCGCCACCCGCCCCACATCGTTGCGGCCCAGATCCACCAGCATCACATGTTCAGCGCGCTCTTTCTCGTTGGCCAGAAGCTCCTCCCGCAAGACGCGGTCCTCCTCCTCGGTGGCCCCGCGGCGACGGGTGCCGGCGATCGGACGCAACTGCACGAGATCATCCTCGCAGCGGACCAGCACCTCCGGCGACGCCCCCACCAGCTCCACCTCGGGAAACCGCAGATAGTACATGTACGGCGAGGGATTGATGACCCGGAGGGCGCGGTAAATGTCGAACGGCCGGGCCCGGATGGACGCCTGCCACCGCTGGGAAAGAACGCCCTGAAAGATGTCGCCGGCCTTGATGTACTCCTTCGTCTGCATCACGACCTTCTCGAAATCGGCTTTGCTCATGTTGGACGTGAAGGCGGGCGGGCGCCGGCTCGCGGGGTGCCTGGGCGCCGGCCGACGGCCCGTGCGGAGTCGCGCGATCATCCGGTCGATCCGCCGGACGGCATCGGCGTAGGCAGCCTTATGATTGCGCTCGCCGACATGGGCGTTCGCCACAATCCTGATCGTCTGGGCCACGTTGTCGAAGATGAGCAGCGTATCCGTAAGCAGGAAGCAGGCATGGGGCAGCCCCAGGAGATCCTTTCGCTGCGCGGGAAGCCGCTCGAACTGGCGGACCACATCGTAGCTCAGGTATCCCACCGCGCCCCCGCAGAACCGGGGCAGCCCGGGGACCCGGACCGGGCGGTACTCCAACATGATCTCGCGGAGGCAGGCCAGCAGATCCGTCTTCACCGGGATCCGCCGGCGGCGCCGTCCGCTCGACACGATCACTTCCCGGTCGTTGCCGTGAATCAACGTCGGCGAGCCGCTCCCCAGGAACGAGTACCGCGCCCACTTTTCACCACCCTCCACGCTTTCCAAAAGGTAGGCGCACGACCCCCGATCGATCTTGGCCAACGCCGAGACCGGGGTCTCAAAGTCGGCCAGCACTTCCCGGGAGACGGGAATCAGGTTTCCCTGTTTGGCCAGAGCGCAAAACTCTTTGAAATCAGGAGTGTATCCGCCTGTGTTCATGTGAGTACGGTACCACAGGATTTACCGGCGAGTCAACGCGACGTGATTAATTGATTTTACCTATTTGTGGTCAACGTTCGTAATAATCCTTTTCCGGGGCCTCGTCGAAATCGTCGGCGTCATGCCCGTGTCTGGTCCCCTCGCCCTCCACACGCTCCTCAAAGTCGGCCAGGCGGTTCCACACCGCATCCACTTTCTCGTCCAGACGAGCCAGCCGGTCCGCGACGGCCTTGTCTTGATCGCGACGCGAGCCGCCCCCAGGCCCCCCCGTGGCGGGACGCCTGCTCAATTCCAGTTTGACCACCTCCAGCTCGCGGGCAAGCCGTTTGACTTCAGCGGCCAGGTCACCGCCGCCACTCTGCGCGGCTTTGCCGGGCTGTGCAGGCTCCTTCTCCTTGCCGGCGTCCTTCCGGGCTGGCGGGGCCTTGGTCTCCTTGGTGGCCTTCCCCGTCTTCGGAGTATTCTGCTTTCCCTTGGCAGGCATTGTCGCGCGTCCTCCTCTCCCCACCTGACTGGGTCAACGCAAGGTTTATAGTGTCAGCCATCCCTCGTCGGCAAAGCTGACATACTGCCGGTCGCCGATAATAACGTGGTCCAGGACCCGAATGCCAATGATCTCGCCCACCGACACGAGCCGGCGGGTCAACGCACGATCCTCAGGGCTGGCCTCCGGATCGCCGCTCGGATGGTTATGCACGAAGATGACGGCCGCGGCCGACTCCTTGACAGCGGGCACGAACGCCTCCCTCGGATGCACGATGCTGAGCGTCAAGCTCCCCTCCGAAACCGTCACGTCGCGAATGATGGCGTTCTTCCCGTCCAGCAGGACCACTTTGAAGACTTCCCTGCGCAGGTCCCGCATGAGAGGCCGGTAATGCCGGAACACATCCTCGCTCGACGTCACCCTCTGCCCCGTCGTGAGCGGAGCCGCCGTGGCCCTCTTCCCGACCTCCAGCGCCGCCTTGATGAGGGCGGCCTTCGCGGGCCCCACTCCGGGCACCGCGCAGAACTCGCGAACTCCACGCCGGCTCAAACCGGACAGGCCGTCACATCGTTCGAGCAGGGCGACTCCGACATCCAGCGCCGTCGAGCCTTCAAACCCCGTTCCCAGCAGGATGGCAAGAAGCTGCCCATCCGTCAAGGTCTCCGGCCCATAGCGAACGAGCCGCTCGCGCGGACGCTCGTCCGGAGGCCACATATCGATCCCCAGTACCTTCCCCATGTCTGCTCCCTTTCCTTCCATCTGTGTAGCCGTTTACATACCCGATGGACTTTTTGACACAGGGAACGCACTCTAGGGTAAATCGTCAGGGCCATAATTCTCATAACTCACTGAAATCACGAGAGGATAAATTTTCGGCACCTGCCTTGCTTTCACCAATGTCCAATGTTCGCGGGTTCACCGAGTTGGAGGGGGCATCTATGCGATGCGAGAAATGCAAAGGCCTCATGGTCAGGGAGCGTTTCTCCGACTATTTCCTGATCGTCTACGCATGGAAGTGTATCAACTGCGGGGCGATCGTCGATTCCACCATCACCCATAACCAGAAAAAGCATCCCGCGGTCAGCAACGCCGAATCTCTCTCCGTGTAGTTTCGCTACAGGCACCCTCGCTTTCCCATATCGCGAACTTCGCTTTCTTGTCAAGCCGATTTTCGGTTGCCACGGACGGCGAGGCGCATGTTAGACTTGTGCCCATGCGGGTGATCGGCGGCACATCGCGTGGGCGCAGGCTGGCCGGTCCGCGGGGCCTGGACGTCCGGCCCACAGCGGACCACGTCAAGGAGGCGCTCTTCAACATTCTTGCGGACCGGATGGCCGGCGCCCGTTTCCTCGATCTCTTCGCGGGAACCGGCAACATCGGGATCGAGGCCCTGAGCCGGGAAGCCCGGCAGGCCACATTCGTGGAGTCCAGCCCGGCCGTGAGCCGGCTGCTTCGGGCCAACCTTCAGCGGTGCGGATTTGAGCGTCAAGCCGACGTCCGGGTGATGCCGGTGTCACGATTCCTCAAGCACTGGCGTGAACCGGCCTACGACATCGTCTTTCTCGACCCGCCGTATCAGACGCAGGAGGCGGAAAAGGTGTTGCCATCATTGGGGCGCGATGCTATCATCCGAGCGAGCGGCGTGGTGATCGTCGAGCACTTCCATAAATCCCCCCTGGGCGATCGGATCGGTCATTTGGCCCTCGTGAAAACATATCGGTACGGGGACACCTGCCTGTCGGTCTATCGGTCCGTTCGGGAGGAGCCCCCGGCATGAAGATCGGCGTCTATCCGGGCACGTTCGACCCGATCACCAACGGGCACGTGGACCTGATCGCCCGGAGCCTGCGTCTCTTCGACAAGGTGTATGTGGCGATCGCCGCGAATCCGCAAAAGCACCCCGTCCTGACCATGGAGGAGCGGGTCGAGATGGTGCGCGTGGCGACCAAAGAGCTGCCGCACGTGGAAATCGAGCCGTTCCATGGGCTGCTCGTGGATTTCGTTCGGGAGCGTGGCGCCCATGCGATCATCCGGGGGCTCCGCGCCGTGTCGGATTTTGAGTTCGAACTGCAGATGGCGCTCATGAACCGCAATCTGGACCAGAGCGTGGAAACCGTCTTCCTCATGCCGAGCCAGGAGTATATTTATTTGACGTCGACGATCATCAAGGAAGTGGCCCGCCTCGGCGGCGACCTCACAGGCCTAGTGCACCCTGAGATCGCCCGCCGGCTGTCCGCACGCCTGGGGAGCGCCTCCCGATGAAGCTCGCACAGCGGGTCGGCCGCGTCTCGCCGTCATCCACGCTCCGCATTACCGCCGAGGCCAAGGCGATGGTGGCGCGTGGCGTGGATGTGATCGATTTCGCGTCGGGCGAACCGGACCTCGATACCCCGCTCCCGGTGAAGGACGCCGGGATCGCCGCCATCCGCAGCGGCTTCACGAAATACACCGCGGCCGGCGGCATCGACGAGCTCAAGCAGGCGGTCATCGAGAAGCTCAGACGCGATCAGGGCCTCAGCTACGACAAATCGCAGGTCCTGATCTCCTGCGGCGCCAAGCATTCCCTCTACAATCTCGCCCAGGCCTTCATCGAGGCCGGCGATGAGGTGATCATCCCCGCGCCGTACTGGGTGTCCTACCCGGACCAGGTCCTCCTCAACGACGGCACGCCGGTGCTGGTCCCGACGGAGGAAGCGACGGGCTTTCAACTGACGGGCGCGTTGCTGGAGCGTCATGTGACCGCACGGACAAAAGCCGTCATCGTGAACAGCCCGGGGAACCCGACGGGCGCGGCCTATGACCGCAAGACGTTGGAAGGCATCGCGGAGGTCGCGCTTCGACACGGGCTCCTCATCATCTCGGACGAGATCTATGAGAAACTGCTGTACGACGGTCTCACCCACGTCAGCATCGCCTCGCTGGGGCCGGAGATCCAGGCCCGGACGATCGTAGTGAACGGCGTCTCCAAGGCGTACTCGATGACCGGGTGGCGGATCGGGTATGCCGCGGGGCCGAAAGACCTGATCGCCGCCATGACAACGGTACAGAGCCAGAGCACGTCTAACCCCACCTCCATTTCGCAGAAGGCGGCGGTGGCGGCGCTGAATGAGGGCGCCATCTTCATCAAAGAGATGGTCGGGGAATTCGATCAGCGGCGCCGGTACATGGTGGAACGGTTGAACAAGATCCAGGGCGTGCAATGCGCGATGCCGAAGGGGGCGTTCTACGCCTTTCCGCATATCGGGGGGCTCATCGGCCGCCACACTCCGGACGGCCCTCTCGCCTCGGCGACCGCGCTGGCCGGCTACCTCCTCAAGGAGGCCAGGATTGCGCTGGTCCCCGGTGAAGCCTTCGGCGCACCCGAATATCTGCGATTTTCATACGCCACCGGCATGCAGAACATCGTCGCCGGGCTGGACAGGATTGACGAGGCTATTCGCCGGCTGAGCTGAATTTCGGACAGCGCGGGGCTTGCGGGGGATAGGACAGTGGTTACATAAAAAAGAACAATGCCAATCTACGAATACGGATGTAAGGCGGGGCACCGATTTGAGGTGACCCAGAAGATGACCGACCCTCCGCTGACCACCTGCCAGGTCTGCAACCTGCCGGTCTCCAAGCTGATCTCGGCTTCGGCTATTTCGTTCAAGGGGTCCGGCTGGTACGTGACCGATTATTCGAACAAAATGAAGCCCCCCGCGACGGAAGAGAAAACCGCCAAGCCCGCCGAGTCCAAGAAAGAGGGCGCGGAGAAACCTGCCGCCACACCCTCCACGCCACCATCGGCTACCCCCGCAGGCGGTTCCACAGGAAGCGGCTCGGCTCCGGCTCCCGCGAGCAACCCGGGTTCCTAAAGCGTTCCGCACCCTGCCCGGTTTATTTCTTGCCCGGCTTCCCCTTTTTCGCAAGAGCCGCTTCCAAATCAGCCTTCAACTGATCCACCTGCGCCTGCAGATCGGCCTGCACCTTCGCACCCTGGGCCGACTGCGCCTTGCAGTCGTCAACCGCCTTGGTCAGTTCCACCCCCTTGTTCTGCAGCGCTGTCTTCTCCGCGCCCAAGATCTTGAGCTGCGTTTCCTGCTGGCCGATCCGTTGTTGCAAGGCCGGCGGCCACCACTCACACCCGCTCAGCATCGCCAGACATCCGACCGCCGCCAGCATACCCGTCACACGTCTCGTCTTGTCGCTCATTCGTCCCTCCTCCACGGTGATTGCGCCGCCCGCCTATATCCCAAACCCCTCCTCCACAGGCACCTCCGGGGGAACATCCCGGCCGCCGGCCGCCCCCCGCCCGATTTGAAATTTCTCCAGCCGGTACTGCATCGTCTTGTAGGTCAATCCCAGCATCTTCGCCGCCTTGGCGATCACGCCGTTGCTTCGCGCCATCGCCGTCTCCAGGAGTTTCCGCTCGAACTCCTCCAACGAGAAACCCTCGGCCGGTAGGTCGAACTCCATCCGGTCGAGCAGGGTCGCCCGCGAGCGCGCCTCCGGCGGCAGGTCCTCGACATCGATACGGTCGGCATCGCACAGCAGGACCGCGCGCTCGACAACCGACTCAAGCTCGCGTACGTTCCCGGGCCAAGGGTATTCAATTAACAGGCGCAACGCCGCGTTCGTCACACCCTTAACGGCCTTTCCCGAGGAAACAGCGTACTTTTTCAGGAAATGATCGACCAGTTCAGGGATATCCGTGGCCCGGTCCCGCAACGACGGCAAGTGAACCGAGACGACATTGAGACGGTAAAACAGGTCCTCTCGAAACGTGCCCTGCTTGATGGCCGTAGCCAGCTTGCGGTTGGTGGCGGCCACCACGCGGACGTCCACTTTGATGTCCTCCCGTCCGCCGATCCGGCGGATTTCCTTTTCCTGCAGCACCCGGAGCAGCTTGGCCTGAAGCGGGAGACCGAGGTCTCCGATCTCGTCCAGGAACAAGGTGCCTCCGTCCACCGCCTCGAACAGTCCGACCTGCCGCGCCTGCGCGCCCGTGAAGGAGCCCTTCTCGTGCCCGAACAGCTCGCTTTCGATCAGGGCTTCCGGAACGGCGGCGCAATTCAACGCCCGGAACGGGCGCTCCGCCCGCGGGCTGTGCGCGTGGAGCGCCCGGGCGACAAGTTCCTTGCCGGTTCCACTCTCGCCCGTGACAAGCACGGTGGCCTGGCTGGACGCCACCTTCTTGATCACGCGGAAGACTTCCTGCATCAACGAGTGGTGGCCGAGAATGTTATCGACTTTGAATTTTTCGTAGAGCTGCTGCTTGAGCTGCCGGTTCTCCTTGACGAGACGAATCTTCTCGAAGGCCTTCGCGATCGTGATCAGCAACTCTTCCCGGTCCACGGGCTTCGTCAGAAAATCGGCCGCGCCCTTCTTCATCGCCTGGACCGCGGAGCCGATCGTCCCATAGGCCGTGATGAGAAT
>Ga0080064_1001789_pt1 | contig 40575 bp, 35 predicted proteins | sample Subgrocontami54m_FD_69260 | JGI IMG/M metagenome (GOLD analysis project Ga0080064, IMG submission 69260) | Subsurface groundwater microbial communities from S. Glens Falls, New York, USA - GMW46 contaminated, 5.4 m (SPADES assembly) (version 2) ...
CGTTTGCCGTTTGGGATATAAGGCGGAGGGCCCCTCCCGCAGCCCAAAAGCCACAAGAGGGCGGCAGCAAGGACGTAGGCGGTCATCCGAGATCTCATGGAAATCTAAGTGTACTACTGTGCCAAGCCTGAATTCACGCGGCAGGCTCGACTGCTTTTTTTATGCGGTACTGCGGAAAGCTAACTTTGTCCTACTGTTCGAATCACATAGGCCTGGTGACCTTTCTTTTCAAAAGGCATTCAATGCAATGCGATAGCCATCCGTACTAGAACTACTAGCCGCAAGATGTTCCATTGACAAAGCTCACCGGATCTGTAATGCTGAGGCGTGGCAAGCACTTATTCTATCGGAGTTGCGGCGCGGGTTACGAATGGGTTGGTTGAGGGTGGTCAGGACATGGAAAGGGATGTAGTCTTCCCTTGGTTTGCAGTTCGAGTCCGATCCAATCACGAAAAGGTTGCTTCACTGCATCTTCGCCAACGAGGCTACGAGGAGTTTTCGCCAACCTACAAGGCGGAATCCCGGTGGTCTGACCGAAAGAAGACCGTGGAGCGGTCGCTTTTCCCGGGCTACGTCTTCTCCCGGCTCAACCCGCTGGATCGCTTACCAGTCCTGACGGCACCTGGGGTTTTTGGCTTGGTCGGCTTTGGCAAGGAACCCTGCCCCATTACGGAACAAGAGATCGAAAATATCCGCAGAATGGTTCAGTCAGGCTTGCTGGTGACCCCTTGCCCGTTTTTGCAGCAGGGACAACTTGTGCTGCTGGAGCAGGGTCCGCTGGCAGGGCTGGAAGGGATCGTTCAGGAAATCAAGGGTAAGCTGCGGGTCGTCGTTTCGGTTGAACTTCTGCAGCGATCCGTGTCCGCCGAGATCGACAGATCGTGGGTGCGGCCGCTAACTCATTCCCGAATGCAAACCCGGTTGACTCATGGCGCCTGGGTTGAGACAAAAGGGGTATAAAAGCCATGGGCCGCTGGATAAATGCCTGCCGAAAAGCTGGTGTTTGTTGGTTCCTCACAACAGGTAGCGTTGTTCTATTTGGACAACTGCCGCAGCAGGCAGGTGCGCAGGCCTCTCCGCAGACGTTCGTTGCCACCCAACAGCCAGTGGGCGCAAATCAGGCGGCAATAACGCCCACGATTCGGCCAGATTACGTGTTGGGGCCCAACGATCAGATTCTGGTTCGGGTGCCGCAAGAAGAGCAGATCAACGAGAGGCCGTTCCGCATTGATCCTGACGGCTTCGTAAGCCTGCCGGTGGCCGGCCGGGTTAAGGCGGAAGGTCTCACCGTACAAGCGATGGAAGCGGAGTTGGCGCAGCGGCTGCGTCAGTACATCCTGAATCCGTTGGTGAGCATCACCGTGGTCCAGTATCGCAGCGATCCTGTGTTTTTTGTCGGCGCTTTCCGGGTGCCAGGAATTTATCCCTTGCAGGGCCGCAGGACGCTAGTGGAAATGCTGGCTGCTGTTGGAGGCACGCTTCCCAACGCAAGCCGCCGGATCAAAGTTACGCGGCGCGCCGACCATGGTCCCATCCCTCTGCCACAGGCTATCCAGGATACTGAGAAAAAAACCAGCACGGTCGAGATCAGCATGCGGAGCCTGACTGAGAACATCAATCCTGAAGAGGACATTGTTCTTCAGGCGTATGACATTGTGAGCGTGGAGCGGGCCGAGAAGGTTTATGTCAGTGGCGAAGTGTTACGAACTTCGGCGATAGAACTCGGCGAACGCGAATCTATTTCCGTGGTGCAGGCGATGACCGAGGCGGGAGGATTCGGCCCCAACGCTGTCCGTGATCGGGTGATGGTTCTAAGGCCAGTGCTCGGGACAAACCGGCGGGCGGTTCTTCCGGTGGATGTAAGCAAGATTTTCGCAGGAAAAGAAGTGGATTTCCCGCTGCTTCCCAACGATGTGCTGCTAGTGCAGCGGTCCTCAACCCGCGCCTTTCTCGTGCCTGTGTCCACTCAGCTGGTATCTTCCCTCCCGTACCTGATCATTACGGCGCTTCTTCGCCGTTGAGTTGTTTGACCGGTGATGGCTTCAGCACTCAATCCCAAGAATAGTCAAACCAATGCATAACCAACTCCCTCAAAGCTTGCTGAAACGCGGCTGGTTGCCCTGTGTATTGAGTTTTCTGATTGTCATGCCGCCGGCGGCCCATTCCCAACAGACGCCTGCGCCACCGCAATTACAACCAGTTGCGCGTCCAGTAACAATACAGAGTTTCCGAGTGATTGCCCTTGCGGGCGACGGGGAGATGAACGACATGGGACGCGGGATCATGGCTCCACTGGTTGTGCAGGTTCTCGACCAGAACGGCAGGCCAGTGGAGGGCGCGAACGTGACTTTTCGATTTCCATTGAACGGGGCCAGTGCGACGTTTTCCAACGGGCAAAACAGCGTATCGGCGAGAAGCAACGCCGATGGCCAGGCGGCAGCCCTTGGGTGGAGAGCGAACGGCAAAGAGGGCGCTTATGAGGTTCGTGTCACTGCTACGCGCGAGAATGAAATGGGAGCAGCAACGGTCAAGATGACCAATGTGGCAAAGGCCGTGAGTGAAGTTAAGACCAAGCCCAAGAAATGGTGGTCATCCAAATGGGTCAAGATCGGTGCGGCCGCAGGTGTGGCCACGGCTGTTGTCTTGCTGACGCGTGGGAATAGCTCATCGCCCTCCATCACAATTTCTCCTGGCTCCCCAACAATTGGAGGGCCTCGATAAAGCCATGCATCGGACTGTTTCTTTCTTCTTATTGTTCAACGTGATCAGTTCGTTGCCAGCTCAACATCTGTCATTGAAGGGCCCTGTTGAGGGTTTTGTTTATGACGCGCCCACCAGGAGTCTCCGCGCAGTCATGGGGTCACTTGCCGCTGCCTCGCTTGGTCCGCCCCTGCTGGGTGGACAGGACTTCGGATCGGTGGCGCCGTATCAGGACCACGCTGTGGCTTTTCAAGAGGGGCGATGCCTGATCGTCACGAGGCTGGGTTCTGAACAGGTGACGACAGCCGAACTCCCCGGCGAGTTCGCGGTTCCGGATGGGATTAGCTGGTCCGGAGACGGCTCTGTCGCCGCCATTTACTCGCGTGCGAACGGTTGGATGCGAATTGTGAGGGGCCTGCCTTCTGCTCCCTATCTTGAGCCTGACCTTGAACTGGAACACCTGCCGGGCTCCCTGACAGCCGTTAGCGTGAACTTCCGTGGGACCGATGTTGCCTTCGGGATTGCTGGAGAAGCTCCGGGTGTCTATCGCCGAGTGAAGGGTGGGGGCCTGGTGTCGATACTGGCATCATCCAATCCAGTCGCCTTGACCTACTCTGAGGATGGTGAAACTCTATACGTTTTGGATGGCGCCACGAAGCAATTGTCAGCTTTAAACACTGTGAACCAGACTTTCGAAGCCTGGCCGCTAGACGCGCTTGCGGAACCCGTTGCCATGATAACGAGGCTTGACCCCCTGCGTCGACAAGTCATTTACGTGGCTGGGCGGGCGGATCGTTCGATTGTTGGCTTCGACGCCGAGAGCCACGAAATGATAATGCACCTGCCGGTTGCCGCCCAGCCAACAACTCTTGCACCACTTGGGCGTGACAGCTTCCTGCTGGGACCCCGCCAGGGGAATCAAGACCCGTTATGGTCTCTTTTGGCCGATGGTAGTCCGAAGGTATTCTTTATTCCGGCGACCCCAACATCGCGGCTGGAGGAACCCGGCCGATGAGATTCAACGTTCCACGCCGCTGGCTATTCCTTTTCTTGTTCATCGCCGCACCTGCCTTGGCACAACTACCGGTTCCTTTGCAGATGCTCGCCTCACAAGCCGGAAATACTCTAAGAGTTCAGAACGGCGCCACTTTGTCGTTTTCCGTGCCCATTGGACAGAGTCAAACCACGAAGATCAGCGCCACCTATATCGGTACTACTCAGATCGAAGTCAATGAACCGATGGTATTCGGATCCGCTGCTTTCAAGGCGACATTCTCGCAGGGACTACCCTTCAAGGTGAACCCCGGGGCCAGTTTTCTGTTCGAAATCGAGTTTCTCCCTACGGATTCCGCGTTGGCCAGCGCTCAGTTTAGCCTACCTTTCAAGGAGACGGTACCGCCAACAGGCGGCAGTACCACTCCCACGACGGTTCTGAATACAATCAACTTTTCATTGATTGGTACTGCGCCTTTATTTGTTGTGAGTTATGTCTTTCAAGCCGACCAAAATGTGGTTCCACTCCAAACTGGAGGAGCAATTCTATATCCTGCTACCCTGGTCAATACCTCCGCGCAGGCAGCGTTGAACGTCACCAATCTCGGGACTGGAGCAGGGGTTGTTACGGGGATATCCATTTCCGGCACTGCCTTTCGACTGGCCGGCTTGCCGCTGATTCCAGTGACCTTGGCCGCCGGGCAAACACTCCAAGTGTTCGTCATCTATAGGCCAACGGAGGTGAGTGCCGACATCGGGCAAATCACGATCACCTTCACCGGCGCCCCACCTGTAACGATCAACCTGCAAGGCACGGGTACGGCGGCAAGCTTCGTCTACCAGATCCTTCAGACAGATCCTCCAACCTCGGAGGTTCCTGGCGGCACGGTGGTCTTTGATGACACGGTGGCGGGACAAACCAGGAGTGTGCTGGTTCGAGTGGTGAATTCCGGAAACGCGAATGGCACAGTGAGCTCGATCACGGTAACCGGACTGGGCTTTCAGTTGACCACCAATACCATCCTTCCGCAAACATTGGCACCGAACGCCAGTCTTACACTTGCGGTGACGTTTGCGCCAACGGCGCCGGGAACGCTGACCGGACGATTGATTGTCAATTCGGACACCTTGATCCTCAGAGGAGTGGGATTAGGGCCTCGACTGGAATTTTCCTATCTTACAGGCGGTACCTCTATCCAGCTTGGCCAAGCTAATAGTTCGGTGATCTTCAGCCCGGTCATGATCAGCCAGTCGGCGCAAGTGAGCCTGGTTATCAAGAACACCGGTACGCAATCCGCATCTATTTCTAATATCGGTGTTGGCCAGGCTGTCAGCCCGTTTGCGGTTCTGGAATTGCCAGCATTACCTGTCAGCCTGGCTCCCGGAGCTGAGTTGGTGACCAAGATCACTTTTGCTCCAACGGTATTGGGGTTTTCGAATGGGACTTTGCAGGTGGATGCTACGGCTATCGCGTTGGTTGGGTCGGGCACTCAACCCCCGCGGCTTCCCGCCTACACGATTATTGGTCCAGGCTCGACGGTCGCTCCCGCTACTCAGCCCGTTATCGGCCTTAGCCTGGCAAGTCCGTATTCAGTAGCAATCGCAGGCACGCTTACCCTTGGAGTTTCCAGCAACCTGCCCACGGACCCGGGCGTGCAATTCTCGACTGGCGGACGGACAGTCTCCTTTGTCATTCCGGCAAATAGCACAGATGGAGTGTTCGGAAACCAGGGGCCACGGATCGGGCTGCAAACGGGAACAGTGGCAGGCGCTATGACGCTGACTCCCACGTTCGCCACTCAGGCCGGCAATGTAGCCTTGGACCCCAGCACACCCTTAGTCCTCCAGTTCGCCGTAGCTTCAGCGCCGCCCGTCCTGATCGCCTCACAAGTCAGAGGTCAAACGGCGAATAGCTTCGAGATCGTCCTCACTGGATTCAGCACCACTCGGACTCTGACCACGTGCCGGCTCGAATTCACGCCTGTTGCGGGGGTGAGTACCCCTACCACACAGTTCACAATCGATGTTCAGCAAATCGCGTTGGCGTGGTTCGGGAGCACTACCTCGCAGACCTTCGGCGGTCAGTTCTCGATGACGATTCCGGTGACTCTGCAAGGGTCAGTGCCCAGTGATCAGACCCTGGTGAGCAGAATCGCTTCCGTCTCCATATCCGTTAACAATGAGCGGGGAGCATCGAATACGCTGCAGGCGAAAGTACAATGAGATGTTAGTAGGGTCTTGTGAAAAATGCTGCCTTTTCCGCAACACTCGTCGGCACGTAAAATAGAGTGGCTAGCCTTCGTACTGCTAGTCGGACATGCACCAGTTACGGTGTGTTCCGTGGTTTCTCTGCCGGCTGAATCCACGAGTCCAGGCAGCAGCCTGTACCTCCCCGTGGCTTTTGCGTCCCAAGCCAGCGGTGTGAGCGGCATCCAGTTTGATGTCCAGTACGACAGTTCCGCAATGAGCTTGGCCCCAGTTGTGAATCAGGCGGCTCGGAACTCCGGGAAGACTCTTTCGCATGTAGATCTGAGCCCGAACAGCAAGCGATTCCTGATATTCGGACTGAACCGAAACCTGATCCCAGACGGTGCTTTGATCGGTCTGTTTGCCAACTTGAACCCGGCTGCCCCTAACGCCTTGTACCGGCTGACAATATCCAATGTTGTGGGCACTGACAATGACGGCGGATTGGTTCCGATGACTAGTTTGGACGGAGCCGTAACAATTCAGGGCACCATTGACCAGATTGTTCGGTTGCGGCCGGCGGGTGTGATGAACGGAGGGAGTCTGCTTCCTGGGCCTGTGGCACCAGGCGAAGTGGTGACGCTAATCGGTTCTGGGATCGGCCCAGCCTCCCGGCAGGTTCCAGATCCCTCCCCGAGCGCTACCATACTGGGCGGTACGAGCGTTCTCTTCGATGGGGTTAGAGCTCCTTTGCTATATGCCGGGCTCAACCAAATCAACGCAATCGTCCCCTATGGGGTGTACGGAAAGGGATCTACCCAGCTTCAGATTACGAGGGAGGCACGCGTGATCGCAGGGCTGGCTCTGCCCGTGTTGGCAACTGTGCCAGCCATCTTCACAGTTGACTCGAGCGGTCTCGGGCCAGGGGCGATACTCAATCAGGACTCGACTCTGAACTCTCCGGCCAACCCTGCGGCAAGAGGTTCGGTGGTGGTGATATTCGCCACCGGAGCCGGACAGACGGACCCACCTGGCATGGACGGGCAAGTCGCAGAAGGCCTTTTGCCCAAGCCGATCTTACCCATCTCTGTGCAAATAGGAGGTTTGAATGCGGAAGTGTTGTACGCCGGCGCGGCACCCGGGTTGATCGCCGGAGTCCTCCAGGTGAACTGTCGAGTTCCGGGGGACGTGGCTAGGGGGCACTCTGTTCCGGTGATTCTGACAGCCGGATCGGCGGGCAGTCAGCGGGGAGTCATGCTGGCGATCCAGTGAAGTCAATTGGTACTTGGATTGCTTTGGTGGAAGTGCCGAGATCCTCTGCCTAGTGGATTCAGGAGCCCGCGGGCCGATGCGGTACTATTTTCAGGTTAATGAGGTAAGGTTTACCTGTGTGGACCCAAACGCATTGTGAAGCATTGAGATGTGGATCTAAGGCAAAGCGGGCCAAAGGCTAATGACACCATGCTAGCTTCTAAATAGGGTTCTCTCCCATCTAGCGAGACAGCGAAAGGCCGACGATAACCATAATGATGAGATGGGACCAACATGGACCAGATCCTAATGCCACTTGCTGACGACAGACCCCAGAAGTATTCGCTGCCGGATGAGAAGGCGGATCGACGCACAATGACTGGTGCGATTTCACGCTTTGGGCGCTTGGTGGAACCTCTTGCGAGGCTCGGGGTATTGCCGGTGGTTCTGGCAGGTCTGCTGTCCGTTTCTGCTCCCGCCTTGGCCCAGATTAGCCTGGTCCGGGTAACGACGTGCGGACCGGGAGCATTCCCCACGACCACTTGTACCGTTCCATCCACTCAAAGTGGAAATCTCATCGTAGTGGCCTGGGCATCAGCCTGGACCACGGTCCCGACAGTTGGTTCTGTTACCGATAACGTCGGGAATGTCTATTCTCAAGTCCCAAACGCCAGATCAGTATACTCCACGCTCATGATGAACGACATATGGTATGCGAAAAACAGCAAGGCGGGCGCAACTACAGTCACCATCACACCTAACCCCAGCGGGAATGCCGGTGCGGCTGTGATCTGGGAGTTTTCAGGGGTCGATACTGTTTCACCTTTGGATCAGGCGGCCGTTTTGAACAACCAGCCCACCACAACAACGCCCTTGGGGGCCGCCGTTACAACTACCGCAGCACGAGAAGTGATCATCTCGACGATGGGTCCTGTGGGTTCGATCAACGGTCTGCTCGCCGGCAGCCCCTTCACGAATTTGATTTTCTATGGCAGCGGCTGGGCGCATTTGATAACGTCAGCGACCGGTACATACGCGGCACAATGGAGTATCGCAGGGGGGCAATATCATAGCAACACAGTTTCGTTTAAGGCTGCCAGTTCTGCGAACGCCTGCGATCTGGTTCCTGACGGAACAGTAAACATTCTGGACGTACAAAAAGTGGTGAACATGCTGCCTGGGGGCACAGAGCCTTGCACCGCCAATATCACAGGGCCTGGAGTCTGCAACTCTACCACTGTCCAACGTGTTGTGAACGCGGCACTTGGACAAGCTTGCGTCGTTGACGCCCCGCCGCCGGACACCACACCTCCAACCGTTTCGATGACGGCACCGACGGCTGGGTCAACCCTCAGCGGAACGGCCACAGTGACGGCTTCGGCGTCGGACAACGTGGCAATGGCTGGAGTCCAATTCTTGTTAGACGGCGCCACCCTTGGTTCGGAGGTGACGGGATCAGGACCAACCTACACGCTCAACTGGAACACCACGTCGGCGTCGAACGGGCCGCATACACTGTCGGCCCGGGCGCGCGACGCGGCGAACAATACAGCCACATCGACGGGCGTCACCATTACGGTGTCCAACGGAGTTGTCACTCCACACACGGTTACGTTGAGTTGGGTCGCGAGCACTTCTCCCAATGTTACCTACAACGTTTACAGATCATCGACGTCCGGCGGCCCGTACACGAAGCTGAATTCATCTCCGATCAGTGGACTCACATATGTTGACAGCGCTGTCGTGGCCGGCCAAACCTACTACTATGTGGCAAGGGCCGTGGATAGCAGTGCTAACGAGAGCGTCAATTCGAATCAAACCACAGCGGTGGTACCGTCGCCCTAAAAGTCAATTAACCCGCCCCAAGCCCAGATCCGGCTTAGAAATTTTCCTGAACTGTTTTTCCGGAGAGTTCTCAACACTACGATCTCTTTGGGAACAAGGTGAGGAGGCATTTGGCGCTTGCAGAAACCTTCCAGACGCTGAACCAAGCCGTTGCCTCTTGTTGCCCGCGGCACTACGAACGCTTTTACTGCCTCACCAAGCACATCATCTGGTACTCCAATCACAGCCGCTTCAAGCACATCCTCGAACGCCAATACCTGTTCTTCAATCTCCCGGCAGCTTACGCGCCGGCCGCCACATTTCAGAAAGTCCTTGGCGCGATCCACGATGTATATGAAACCGTCCTCGTCCACAGTGGCGAGGTCCCCCGTGTAGAGCTTTCCGTCCCGAAAGGGCGTTGCAGATTCCGCCGGCAGATCCCAATAGCCCATGGCTATGCTTTCGCCCTCGGCAACAATCTCGCCAACCTCGCCGGGCAGGACTTCGATCCCCGAGTCATTGACTACGCGAAGAGTAACGCCTGGAATACCGTTGCCGATCGAACCCAGCTTGGTGTCTAAAAACTCTGGTGGCAAATAAGAGAGCCGGGCGGTTGCCTCCGTTTGGCCGTACATGACGAAGACCTGAGTTCCCGGCAAAGCCTCGCGTAACTGACAGATGAAGGATGGGGCCAAATGGCCACCAGCTTGCTGGACGTGTCGCAGGTGAGGAAACTGCTTCTTTCGCAGACTGGAACCTCGGAGCAATATCTGATAGTGGCTGGGCACACCGGCAAATCCAGTGCAGCGCTCATCGATCATTCTTTGCAAAATGGTCTCCGGATACAGGAACCGCGAGTCCACAACCAGACTCCCTCCAGTCCGAAGGTGTGTGTGAAGAAGTGAAGTGCCAAAGCAGTAGTGAAACGGCAACACTGCCATTGTTGAATCGGCCTCTGTTAGACCAAGGTATTGAATGATGGCTTTTGTGTTTGCCATGATGTTGGCGTGGGAAACCATCACTCCACGGGGCTGAGCAGTGGAACCGGAAGTGAACATGATTACAGCAAGATCATCCCGGTCGACTTTGGTTGGAACTTGGGCCACGGATACCGCATCGAGTGCTGCAAAGGCCTCTTGAGAAACCACCTCCGGAAGGTCAGGGGCCACTCTGTCAGTGACCAAACTGAGTTGCCGCAGCAAATCCCTATTCCGTGTGGCGAATTCAGCTTGAACAAAGACAATCCGGGTGTCCGTAGTGCGGCGAATATATTCGAACTCCTGAGAGGATACGCTCGTTGAAATAGGGACTGAGACCAAGCCTGCCCGCATGGTTCCCAGGTAGGCCGCAACCCAAAATAAAGAGTTGTCGCTGATCAGTATTACCCGATCCCCTTTCTTCGCCCCCATTTCCATGAGTCGCTGTGCCACCTGCAAAGATCTCCGCTGTAGCTCGCCGTAGGAATGATTGGCCTTCGGAAACCGTAGTGATATTCGGTTGGGATCCTTCCTCTCCAGCAAGAACTCCGCGACATTCGTAGGGTCAACAGTCATCACACGTAGACTCAAAGGGATGAATCTGAGAGCAATGGGGGGGCGTGGAGATATCGGGCCGCCTTGCGTTTCATCTCGATCATCCGATAAATGCGTTCGACCTTTTCCGCGCTCATCTCAAGTGAAGGTGCCAGCTCGGCGGCCGACACCCCATTATTCTTGGCATACAAACACAGATCCATTTTCTCCAGAGGCAGAGTAAAGTAGAACTCCTCCTGGGACTGGTCCAAGGAATACGTGTCTGTGGTCGGTGGCCGCAAGCGGATTTCCTCGGGCACATTCAAATAGGAAGCCAACTGATACACTTGCGACTTATATAAATGAGCGATGGGTTTGAAGTCGGCAGATCCATCTCCATTCTTGACAAAGAAGCCCTGGTCATACTCGAGCCGATTCGGTGTACCTGCGACCGCGTATTGAAGAAGGTCCGCATAATAGTACTCCATCATCTTCCGGGATCGTTGCTTGAAATTGGTAGCAGCAACAATGCCCAAGTAAGCAGCCGGAGTCAATCGAACCCGCTTCGTTTGCCCCTCGGGCGACTGCACGACTACGGAAAACAGTGAGTAATCGCCTCCCTCGAGAGGATCGGGCAGAGCGATCTTGCACTTGTAGGTCGCGTTATACTCCTCAATGACTAGCCGGATGGATGCATCGCGACGTTCATAACAACGCGCCCCTGATAGGATTGGACTGATATCTTCCAGCGTAGACTGAATCCCTAGAGCTTCAGTGACAGCGCGGCCCAACTGGAGGCTATCTGGAGACGACTCATCTTCCGGAGTAAATAGAGCATGGACGCGGTCTTTGCCCAAGGCGCGGGCACATAGAAACGCGACCACAGTGCTGTCGATCCCGCCCGACACACCCACGACGGCTCCTCTACGCTTAAGCTGGTTGAAGACAATGTCACGGATGCTCGCGACAATTCTATCGGTCTCCACTGCTGGATCGAGTCGCAGAATGTCAGCAGAAAATGTCGCCTTCTTGCTCACAACCCTTGCCCCGTACGGGTCATGTCTGAGGCGGGATCAGCCTCTGGCGAAGCTACGGCAAGCTTGCGACGCACATACTCCGAGACTTTCCCCACGGAATCCAGGTTTTCTATCGTTAACTCATTATCTGCGACCTTGATGTCGTATTTGTCTTCCAAGAAGGCCACGAGCTCAAGGACCCCTGTTGAGTCGATGATGCCGGCATCGAGAAATGACTCATCATCCTGTAGAGTCCTCTCTTGGCCAAACAAATAGTTCTCAATGACAAATGTCCTTACCTGTTGTGATACAGCCTCTAATAGCATTTCGTGTTATCCAATTTAGTCTCGCTCAGCATGGAGATTTTCCCGGCCACGCCGGGGGCCGGAGTCCGCTTCCCGGTTGTGGGCAAGTTCGGATCCTGCAGCATGCGTAGGCGTCAGACCGCCGCAATGGTCATGTGAAGTGCTCGATCAAGAGCCCGGTCGAGAGAATCCCCACAAGCGCCATATTATCTCGTGTGCTGGTCTCCCGTCCACTTTGAAACTTCCGTACCAGCCCGGCGACCATTTGCGGGTCGAATATTCCATCCCGTTTGATTCGTGTCTCTGACAACATTTCCATTACGTACGGTTCCGAATGCTCCAAGAAACATTTCCCATCAGGCGCCCGATACGGCTGCTTCGCCCGCCTCCTGATCGACTCCGGGACCGAGCCGGCTGCAGCCCGCTTCAACAAGTGCTTTTCGTTCAGGACCTTCATTTTGAGCGTTGGCGGAAGCCTGGAGGCAAACTCGACAACCCGGTGATCAAGGAAAGGGTATCTACCTTCAACGGAGTGGGCCATCGCCATTCGATCACCTTGCGATGACAGAATGTAGCCCGGAAGCAGGTATCTTGCCTCCAGGTATTCAGCCTGATTAAAGGTGTCCCATGACCGGTAGCATCCGGGCAACTCCTGTTCGAGATCTTCCATAGCGAAACTCGTGGCAATGCACGCACGTACCGGCGCGGAAAGGAACTCCTTCAGCTTTGAGGTCAGATCCCAGCGAGGCAGATGGGAGAAGAACGGACTCTTCAGATCTTGTCCATTGACGCGGAAGAATCTCTTCAGGTACGACGGTGGTTGCCTCTGCATTCCCTGCATGTAGGGATAAAGCCGTTTCAACAGATGAGGACGCCAGGAGGACTGTGGTTTGTTTGCCCAGAAGCGTCGAATCTTCGCTTCCTTAAAGATGTCGTATCCTCCCAGCACTTCATCGGCGCCTTCGCCCGTGAGGACTACCTTGAACCCTTCGTTGTGAACCAATCTGGAGAGCAAATAGAGAGGCGCAGGCGCGCACCGCAAAATCGGTTGCTCAGCGTGGAGGACAACATCAGGAAAAACATGTGCAATGTCCTGGTTGGAACAACGAACCTCGGAATGTTGAGTTCCTAAGAACCGGCTGGCCTCATGCTGATAAGCGCTTTCATCAAACTCCGAGTCTTCAAAGCTCACTGAAAACGTTTTCAGCCTTTCGCCGACAGCCGACTTCGCAAGCGCTGTGACAAATGTCGAATCCAGACCACCGCTCAGATAGGCGCCGACGGGAACATCGGATCGCAGCCGGATGGTGGTAGCATCCAACAATAGATGAAAGAGTTCATCGCTGAGTCGTTCCTCAGCATTGTCATCCAAGTTGAGTTCCGGTGCGTATTCAAGACGCCAATAGGGGTGAATATTCACTTCCCGATCCTGGACGACCATGGAATGCCCGGGAGGTAACTGATAGATGTTGCGGAATGCAGTCCGAGGCGGAACGGTGACCCAAAACGTAAAGATCTGGTCAAGGGCCTGCAAGTCCAGCTCAAAGTGCACATCGGGAGACCGAAGCAACGCCTTGATCTCCGATGCAAACAGGAAACCATTGTTAGTTTGCGTGTAGAACAGCGGCCTTACTCCGAGGCGATCACGGGACAGGAAGAGTTTGCGCTTCGTTGAGTCCCAGATCGCAAAAGCCCACTGCCCATTGAACCGTTGGACGCAGGCCTCTCCTTCCTCTTCGTAGGCGTGTAGGATCACCTCGGTGTCCGATCGGGTGGCGAACCTGTGCCCTTTCTTCCGCAGGGACTCGCTCAGCTCCAAGTAATTGAAGATTTCGCCGTTGAACACAATCCACAAGGACTTGTCTTCATTGTGCATCGGTTGGCTACCACCGGCGATGTCTATGATGCTCAGCCGGGCATGACCAAGTCCGATTTCATTGTCTGTATGAACCCCAGTCCCGTCGGGACCGCGATGCTGCAAAGACCCGACCATTTCGTGAATCAGTGATGGGTCGGCCGGCGAATGGAAATTTAGAGTTCCACAGATTCCACACATAAAGATCGGTCCTGTACCAAATGAAAAAGCGAGACCGCATTGAAAACCGAGCCTGATCTATGAACGATCAGTTTCGCTTTCTACGCAGATCTCGCGAATGAGTCCTGATTCTCGCTGGCTACCGAACCCGTCTCCTGATGCCAGCAGGAAGCCAGTTCAGAGTTATTTGAGCGACGTTCTGGAGAGGTTTGGGCATGAGCCCTCGAACCATCGTATCGAAACGATTTCGGCGGCGGTGCTGAATTCTCGAATCTAGAAGGGACAATTGTTCAGCAGTGAGACGGAAGTCAGAGGCCGAGCAGTTTTCGAGAATGTGTTCCACTGAGTTGCCTTTGGGGATGGCAACCACCCCCTCTTTGCAGAGGCACCAGTTAATGGCGATCTGTGCCGGAGACCTGCCGGTCGATCTCGCAACCTCATCCAGAACGCGTGTTGGATCGCGATCACGAATTCGGTCGAATCCGCGGCCCAACGGAGAGTATGCGATCACGGTCACATGATTTGTTTGGCAGTACTGTAGTAGGCCACTTTCAATCGTTCGATCAATGATGCTGTAACGAACTTGATTGGACACGATGGGATGATGACGGAATGCTTGCTGTGCATCTTTGAGCTGAGAGACCGAAAAGTTGCTAACGCCGACAAACCGTATTTTTCCGGCATCGACCAACCCTGCCAATGCCTCCATCGTTTCACCGATTGGGATGGACGGATTGGGTTCATGAAGCTGCAACAGATCGATTGTTTCTGTTCCAAGATTCCGCAAGCTTGCATCAACAGACTTCCGTAGGTCGACAGGGCGGAAATTCTGCGGTGAAACCTTGGTTGCAATGAATACACGGTCGCGCATACCATGGACAGCTTCCCTGACAATGTACTCGGTGCCATACGATTCGGCGGTGTCAACGAAAAGAGCACCAGATTCCAGCCCGCGCCGCAACGGCAATGGGCCTGCATGATAGTTCCATGTGCCGATTCCAACTTCGGGAATCAGGGTAGCTGTTCGACCTAGCTGCTTATAGGTCATTTTCATCATTTGAAGAACGTAAAGTTCGGACTCCGTACCTCTTGAAGAAATGAGAAACCTCTTCACCCAATTCATTGGACAATCTGGAACGTTCCTTCTTAGTAATGTCAATCCACATAACAGCCCGGGCGTTCAGTGAGCGCCTTCGCTCAGTATTGATCTCAAGCAGGCTGACGAATACATCAACCGTTCCCGGTTTGAAGCCCTCAACTTCGGTGGCGTTCCCCTCAACGATGTACAACCACCAGGGCCCTTTATCGCGCCGCCACCAACTGCCCCCAGGCTTGTTGATCTCGTAGCGATTACCGTCCTGCTTACAACTGAGACCCGATCCAACGAAGAATTGAATCATCTCTGCGATAATCTTCTTGAATATTGCTCCTTTTTCCTCGTCAGACAGCTGTTTGGGAAACTCAGGTGACTTGCTGACCACCCTCGCGGGAAACCCAACCGCCAAAGAACGCGGTGGAATGGTTCCGTGAACCAGTGAGTCTGCACCCACAACGGAACCATCTCCGATACTAGTCCCAGGCAACACAAATACACGCCAGGCCAATGACACGCTATTACCGATTTCGACTGGCTTGAATTCCACACTGTATCCCTCAAACTGACTCAGCCAGGAAGTATGGCCAAAGATCAGACAATGCCCTCCGATTCCGGAGTCGTCGCCGATGATAACGGAGCGGGATGGATTGATAAAGGACATTTGCATAATCTGGCAGTTCCGGCCAACAACGAATCGGGAATCCGGGAACTGGAGCCCGCCTACGAAAACTTGTTCGTTAATCTTGCTGCCTTCCCCAATTTGAATGTACGGAGTGTCGATAAACGAGGTCGACCCAATCTGTACATGAGCACCCAACAAGATCTGCTTACCACGAAGGATCGTCAGGAATCCTATCGACGAATGGTCTCCAATTTCGACCTGTTCTCCGCTGATAACAGACCCAAAGCCGATCGAAACACCTTTACCGATCCGGTAACCCTTGAGTCGGTACAGCAGGATCTTCAGAAAGCTGGGCCATAAACCAAACTGAACTATCTCACGAATCGGAAGGCGTGGTTTTTCTATCAGCATCAGGGGACAATGTACAGGGACACTACACGCTAAATTGGAATTCCGGCGCCCCCGTCAATCACCAGCGTTTGCCCGATAATAGTACGGGCGGCGTCGGAACAAAGGAACTGTGCTGCCTGTGCGACCTCATCAGGTGTAACAAGCCGTCCTATCGGTGTTCGTCGGGAAAGATCGGTGAGGCGACTTGCCCCGTCGGGAATCGCCTGCCAGGCTGCAGTTGCGACAGCTCCGGGTGCCAATATGTTCACGCGGATTCCTCGCGGGGCCAACTCCACTGCCAAGTGCCGAGACAGCGCCTCTAGCGCTCCCTTGGAAGCGCCCACAACCGAGTAGGATGGAATCGCACGCGTTGCTCCCTGAGAGCTGACTGCCAAAATGCTGGCACTCGGCGCGAACCGTGGCAGGAGTCGTTGGACTAAGTCGAAGAATGCACGCACGTTGATGGAGAAGGTCCAATCGTAGTGCCGCAAAGTCAGTTCGTCAAACGGCTTGTGGACTCCAGAAGCCGCGCAGTGAATCAGCCCGTGAACTTCTCCACCCAAGGCGACAACGGCCTCCTCTAATTCGCCTTGGCCCTTGGCTGAGGTGAGGTCAGCCCGGCATGCGGTTATCTGGAGGCATTCTTGATGCGCCTGAACTGTCAGATCCTCTGCAGCTCTCTGCCCACGTACGTAGTTCGCAAGAACTTTGGCGCCAGCCCTCGCAAACTGCAGGGAGATAGCTCGACCGATCCCCCGCGTTCCACCAGTGATCAGGAAGTTCTTGCCCTCCAGTAGGAATGCCTTGGTGATCATTGCTGTTACGCTTCCTTCTTTTGTGAAAGCGCGTCCCAATAAGCGTCGAGAACCTCGTCCCGATAGCCGTTTTCTAAACGCGGGTTAGAAGGGAACACAAAAAACAATTCTGCTGAGCACACCCTTCGGTCATTGACTTCAATGAAGCTGTCGGCCCCGGCATATGCCGGTCGGTTCTTGGTGATTACGGCATGTATGACGGCTTCCTCTTCGGGCCGAACCCAGTCACGAAAGCTGGCCGATTGGATCCTGCCTAACATTGCTCGACCGGGATGGGTCCTTTCAGCATCAAGGCATTTTCCGGCAGCCTGGGCCATCATTTCCGTCAGCAAGACTCCGGGAACTACCGCGAAGCCCGGGAAGTGATCCTGGAACAACTCCTCGTCGGCAGGAAGCCTTTTGGACGCTATAATCCGCTTACCCGGCTCTAGTTCCCATATTCTGTCTACGAGGACAAATCGCATCTTGACTATTTATCCGGCCGAAAAGAAGGCCCGCAAGCTCTTGAAACTCAACGTCTATGTAACCTTCCCTCTTGCTCGGAGAATTTCAAGGATATCATTGACTTTATTCATGGAGGAGACCTCGTCATCGGACAAAATCACGCCAAAATCGGTGTCCAGCCCAGCCATCAAGACTAAGACCCCGAGAGAATCCCATGCTGGGATATCAATGCGATCCGTTTCCGATGTTACTTTGTCAGTTGGTACTTCAAACAACTGAGCAATCCAAGCTAACGTTTCCTGCTGTGACATTATTATTGGACTCGCAGACTTCATTAGTTATACCCTCGATTGACGGAGGATAGGCTTGATCATGAACTAAGCCTGCACGGCTGCCCATTTCCCTAATACGGCTGAAAAAGTGACAATTTCCGGCTTGCTCCAACCTCTCAGAGCCTTCAATTCCTTCTGGCGGCCAAGTGATTGGCGGTCTGGCCATCACGGGAAATTACTTCAAACGAACTGACCATCTTTCCAATTAAAGTCATTGTTCTCCAGCCACTTGAGCTTTCTTGGAATTCTCAAGTTCTGTGGATTCTAGGACTGCTCTCGGATCCAATTCAATCATTGCCGACCCCCAAGACAACCCAACTCCGTATCCCAGTAGCAACAGACGCAGGGAGCGGTCTTCGGGCCGTGTCAACCCTCCTTCAGTTATGGTCAAAGGGATCGAAACCCCGCCAGTATTCCCAAATTCCTTCAGGACCATTGGCACCTTTGTGAGGGGAAGAGACTGCTTCGCGCAGATGTGCTTCATAATGAACTGGTTTGATTGGTGAAAAATGAAGTAGTCGATATCCTCGGCTGAAACACCGGCGCCCGCGAAGGATTCCTCTATCAACGCAGGTACGCGTTTGATGGTGAAGTTGAAAATAAGCGCGCCGTCCATGTATACGCAATTCCTCCGCGGATCGCTGTTGAACCTGTCGCGAAATCCGCCAGATTCGATGATCATTGACTGATACGCGCTCCCGTCAGTATGCAGCGCATAGTGCCAATCGGTGCACAAATGGGGATCCGCCGCTTCGAGTGCCGTTGCGGAGCCTGCATCTCCAAACAAGAGGGATACCGATCGGTCCGCTTTGTCGGAGAAGCGTGTTGGTGTTTCACCATGCAGCACCAATACCCGCTGCATGCCGCCGGACTGGAGCATCGTTGCACCTAGCCAGATCCCGTATGGGTATCCAGAGCAGCCTAGGCCGACGTCAAATGCGGCACAGCGATCCGAAAGAGCTAGCCGGCCGTGAATTACACATGCAGTGGATGGAAGGAAGTAGTCGGGCGTCTGCGTGATCATGATTAACGCGTCGACTGAATCCCGCTCCCATCCAAGTTTATTGAGGAGCTTTTCCGCTGCCGTGATACAAAGGTCACTGCTGCAAACCGAATCCCCTGCCAGCCGTCTTGCGGAGACTCCCGCCATGCCCGTAACCTTACGAACTTCCTGTTCACTAAACTCAACTGTGTCACGGAGATTATCAAAGCGCGTCGTCGGGACGCAGGTGACGATCCCAGCGAGTCGAGCACCAGATGTTTTCATTATGGCCATCTGTTAACTTCTTACCCCGGGGGACTTGAACACGAGTTTGCCGACAATTGACGACCTAGGTCGCGACACACTACCATCACCATCTGGAGCACTGCTTGTGCACCTTCGCTGAAGATGTTAATCAGATTAACAATCCGGAACAGAAGAATACCCACATGGGAGGAGTAGCGCCTTGCGCTGCGCCAAGAACAAACGGGGGTGCGAGCTCGAAGCCTGCGTATTGGAGATGACTGTGCGGGGCGGTCCAGGCTGAAAGTCGCAGTGTCAGAGGCTCGCACTCGAAGGCCTGCGACTTCAGAGTAGCGATGAGTGCGTCAGAAGAAGAGTCTCGACTGTTGCAGATCAGCGTGTCGTCGGTGAGCTTTGCGCCCGCTGCGCCTGCGCACATGGAAATCTCGTGGGTCATTCCCGTGGTGATCGAGCACTCATCGCCGATGGAGCAGGCAGACACCTGACCAAGGATAATTCCCGAATGTTCCTTTGGGCTCAGGCAACATCGATAACAATTCGGCAGGGGGCCGATTGAATCGTGCTGCGGTCTTCAACAAACCTTGAACATCTTGTGGTTCCCAACCGTGAGGCAAGAAAAAGTCGGGCCCCTCCGGGGGCGCGAACTGAAACGCTGCACCTACTTCGCTGAGCTGCTTACCGGTTGTCCGCTGCATCAGCTTCAGTTGACCTGGTGAAGCGAGATCAACGATCCAGCTCTTGAAATGATCTCCACGGACAAGTTCGCCGGCGAGCGATCCGACTGCCTCGGTTGTAAGATATATCAGAATACCTTCACACACCACCACAATCTTCGTTGCGTGAAGGTCCAGGTCAGCGAAGAGCAGGCTACGCGCCGGCAAGTCCGCCAAGTCAAGACTGACTCGTTCCAGCCTGCATCTTGGCGTATCCCCGGCAAGAATTTCTTCCTTGTAGGCTATGATCTCCGGCAGATCCACCTCTACCCACCGGAGAGAGGAAGGTAGTTGCATGCGATAGGGCCTGGCGTCCAAGCCAGCAGCAAGATTGAGCACCAAATCTGCCCCAGCGTCAATTTCGCGGGAAAGGAACTGATCAAACAGGTAAGTGCGCGCAACGTATGCCCACTCATGTTTGTTTCCATCCGGCAGGGTGTTAGCGATGTCGAACCCACGCTCCCCAGCCAGGCGTTCCGCAAATGGATCGCGAAACAAAGCGTCGGGCCGCTGCGTTTCACGTGCTCGAAAATAGGCCACCCACCGAGCCGTATCGGAAATATTGCGAACTGGAATGCTCTGTCGATTCATCTTTTATTGAATGACGCCAGTGGATTGGCATCGTGCCTGCTTGCATCCGCTTGTCGGGTCAAATGAAGGCTTTGATTCTATTCTTGTAGAGTACCATTTGCTCTGCTTAGGCCGGCTTGAAACACAGGCGCTCACTAAATCAGGTAAGTGCCAGGGAACATCGTGATAACCTGACTGCAGATACGGGCTGGCAGCGTCCCGCATCCATTCCTGCGGGAACAGAGTAATGATGTTGTTCTCCGTCATCTTCGGGGCCGGTTTGACCTTCTCCCCGGAGACAGCAGAAAAAAGAGCCGCCGGGAGGTCGCGGCCAGGTCCAAGCGTCAAGTGTCCAACTTGGGTCGATCGAGGATTGATTTCGATCAAATACGCTTTTCCAGTCCGCGCATCCAGCATGAAATCCAGCCCATGAACGCCTGAGAGATTAAGTCGCCGAACTACACGTTCAGCCGCGATGGACATGCTCTCGTTCTCGACCATTCGCAGAACCGTGGCGTGCCCAGTATACAAGGTCTTCCTGATCACCTCGAAATTGAGGCAGGCCAGGATGGTCCCATTCCAGCAGGCGAGCGTGCTAGTGGCCTCGATCCCCGGCACGAACTCCTGCGCGTTCACCACGGAACGACGACGCAGTATTGATGGCGACAACAATGTTGTGTCCTGGTCCAGAATGGCTCGCTTCACTGCCCGGGTCAGCAGCGGCGGAGTTGCCAACACGCGTAATGCGGATTCAGCTTCATGCATGGTGTTAACGATTCTTACGCCGTCGCCACCTGAGGTTCTGTCAGCCTTCAGGACTAATGGAAAGCCGATCCTCTTTGCGCATCTTTTGAGGTCATCGGAGCTGGTAATGACCTCCGTTTTCGGAGCGCAAACGCCCTGTTCCAGCGCGAGGTTTATGAAGGGGGTTCTCGCAAGCACGATCGGAAAACTTTCCGGTGCGCCAATCGAGCGCTCGATCAGCCGGCGGATTTTCTCCTCGGTATCTCCGCGACCTAACGTGCTCCAATGCAACTGATGCAGGTGTCCCGTCGCAAGGTCGTCGCTGGGCACGATTAAATCCGGTCTGGCGGCGGCAATCGCAGCGGCTAGCGAAGCCTCAGGCCTAAGGCCGTTATAGCCGTGAATCCGTCGTGCAGCGCCCGTCGTGCTTACAGGATGGCTTGAGGGACACAGAACCTCTACCACGAATCCTGCATTGGAGAACGCGACTGCCAACCGGGCGGTCGGAACCCAACGCTCTGTTGTAGCAATCAAGACAGTGGGCTTCAAAATTATCTAAACCTTTACTACAGTCCCAAATGATTCAATCCGCACAAACCAATATCCTAAAACGGTGAGGGGTTGGGGCCAGTCGTCGATGGTGGTGATAGAGTCAACGGTTCAGCTGCTCTAGAATGGGCTGTTCATTTCTTGGCGTCATGAGACCGACGAGCATATCCCTTGGTAGACGAGTTCCCGGACTGAGTTGTGCGAATGGGACGTCCGCGCCGACAGCTATGGGCCACCGAAAAAGCCCGCTCAACCAATTGCCTGACTAGCAACACCAACAACGCTGGCCGGCCGATTGAACGCTCCCCTGAGGCCCGCCACATGGAGACCAGCATGGCAAGGCGCTCCCGATAATTAACTCGGATCTTGACTCCTCTGGCCACAATGATATTGTATGCTCTCGCCTCCAGGCGACCCGAGCGGGCATCCTTACGGAGGCATTCCATCAGCGTTAATGGAATGGCGTGCTGGACAACGGCAGTACTAACAAAAAGGGGCAAGTCTCCGCCCTGAATCAAGTTGGCGAGTAAGAGGGTGTCTTCACCCCGGAGCACCGTGGCGTCAAATAATCCTTCCTCACAATTCACCCTAGTGCGACGGATGGCAAAACCGGACGTGTTGAGGTAACGAATGCAACCATTCGCTTGAAGCAGGTGATCCTGGAGGATCTTGAGCCGCAGGTCTTCAGCCCTTCCCACTAGCGTCGAGATTTCCCCGATCAACCGCAGTTGAAAGCAACTGGACATCGGGTTGTTTGTAAGTGCGGCATCAAGAGATGCGAGACAACCGGCTTGCAATCTACAGTCCGAATCCACGAAAAGTAGCAGCGACCCTTGCGACACCTTAATACCTCTGTTACGGGCTGCGGGAATGCCCGCATGAATCTGCCCGACCACTGTTAGGGGAAAGGAACGGCTCCACTTAAGAATGAACTCTGGAACCGCGCCTTCGCTTCCGTCGTCCACCACAATGACCTCAAAACTCGGCCCTGCGGCTTGATCAGACAAGGAGTGTAGACACTGTTCCAGCGGTAGCCAGTCATTGTAAACAGCGATGATCACGCTCAGCGCCGGAATCGCATTCGGGATGACGTTACTGGTGATCGTCAACCCTGACCTACGTTTCGAAGACAAGCGGGGAAAAAGTGGATGTTAAGGATGGTATCACAAAGGAACCTCAATAAGCGTCGGTCCCGCACTCTCGAAACCCTCCCGCAACGCTTTGGCGAACCCGTCCAGGGAGGTAACGCGAGTACCGGGCACTCCCATTCCTCTTGCCAAGGACACCCAGTCCAGATCTGGACGGCCGATATCAAACATATCCAAGGCTCGAGGTCCCGGATCTCCGGCCCCGAGATATGAAAACTCGCGTTTCAGCACCGCGTAAGCCCGATTCGCGAATACAACCGTGGTGACCTTCAAGCTCTCGCGAGCCATGGTCCAGAGGGCTTGTGCTGTGTACATGGCGCTGCCGTCGGCGGTCAGGCACAGTACCCGGCGGTCGGGACGGGCAACCGCCGCACCAACCGCCAGGGGCAGAGCGATACCAATCGAACCTCCGGTGTTTCCTAACCAGTCATGACGAGGAGCCGCACTTGTGGCCGCCATAATACCCCGGCCCGAGGTCATAGACTCATCGACAACCACAGCATTCTCGGGCAGCAGCGCGCCTATGGCGATTGCAAGGCCGGACAGGGTGACGTCGCCGCTAGGCACGGGCGGACGAGCCCCCTCTTCTCCATCCTCTTGTACTCCGGTGGCGGACAATGCTGCCGCTAAGGCTTCCATCGCACCAGCACAATCTTCTTCCACGCTTGCCAGAGTGTGGAGTTTGCATTCCTGGGAGACAAGCATGCTGTCTTTGCCGGGATAGGCAAAGTAGGCAACAGGTACAGATGCGCCAACCAGAATAATCTGGCGGAATTCCTTCAGTTGCTCTTTGGCCTGCTCCAGGATGTAATGAACACGGTCCACCGGGGGAACCCCGGCTCCACGTTCGAGGCGCGTGAATGGGTACGGCGCAAGGAGTTTCGCCCCAGTTTTCTTTGCTATTCTGCCTGCCGCCCTCAGTCCCTCGCCGTACAGAGCATTTCCGGAAATCAGGATTGCGGTTCGCAAACCCGAGCGGAGCATGATCGCAGCAATCTCAATCCTCTCGACTGCTGGGATAGGCGGACCAGGTATTGCGGAGGGCTGCGGAATGGCCCCTCCCTCGCTCCAGCTGACATCAGCAGGGACAATCAGCGTGGCTATCCGCCCTTGCGCAAAGCGTGAAGCAGAGATCGCTTCTGCAACATCTTTGCCAACCTCACCGGCACTGCGGCAAGTTTTCAGCCACCGGGAATAAGGACGTGCTACCGACTCGATATCACTGGCGAGCGGTGTGTCATGGCGTAAGTGGTAGGTGGCGTGCTGGCCAACGACATTAATGAGCGGCACCCGCGCCCGTTTCGCATTGTGAAGGTTCGCTAGGCCATTGGCAAGGCCAGGGCCCAGATGAAGAAGCGTCCACGCCGGCTTTTCCGCCATGCGTGAGTACCCGTCCGCGGCCCCAGTGACTACTCCCTCAAAGAGGCCGAGTACACAGCGCATTTCGGCCACCCGGTCCAGCGCGGCAACCAAATGAATTTCGGAAGTTCCTGGGTTTGTGAAGCAGGTATCAACCCCTCCGGCAAGCAGTGTGCGGACTAACGTTTCTGCTCCAGTCATCAGTCACCTTTGGGGAATTACACACCGTAGGACTACCATTGCTGGCTCAATGCCGCTTTCAGGTGGCGAGTCAGTACTAAGCCTAAGGTTTTATAGTGTGTTGTCAGGATGCTCTGGTGGTCGCCAGGCACTGTATCGACTTCAAGCTCAGCCGTCAAGTGTGCCCAGACCGGAAACGGATCATCAGGAAAGGCAGTACTGACCTCCGCTCGTACAAAATTTATCCTGCCATTGTACATCCGAGGCTGGTATGTTTTAAGCGCGGAGTAAGCACTATCGCGAACCCTTTGCATTGCCGCTGTGAACGAAGCCTGTGGATGGTAAGCTCCGGTTCCAATCGGCTTCTGAGAGAGGACGTACCGGCTTTGTGCAGGTAAACGGAAGAATTTCGAAACGCCACGCCCAATACGACTTGTAGCCAAACGAACACGCTGCTGCAAGGGCAGACGCTTGCAGTGGGGGTACGAATCCACCATAGTTAGCAGGCCGACCCGATCGCCGGCCTGGGTCAGACGTCGAGCCGTTTCGAACGCCACCAAACCCCCGAGCGAATAACCAATAAAAAAATACGGGCCGACAGGCTGCACTTTCTTGATCGCATCAAGATAAAACTGAGCCATATCTTCGATGCTTTCAAGCCGCTCGCTCACTCCACCATTGTCTTGTGACTGCATCCCTAGAATCGGATTGGGAACCTCGAGACACCGAACCAGATGGAAAAGATCCATCACACTGCCGCCGATGCCATGCGCAACGTAAATTGGCGGCCTCTCCACGCCCGCTTTCAGCGCCAAGAGTGGCGAGGACTGCGGTGGACCAGGCTGCTCAAGTAGGAAGGCTAGAGCAGCAACCGTGGGCGCCTGAAAGATCATCCACGGGGGCAGTTCTCTACCAAAAACCCGGGCAATCTCGTTAAACAGCTTGACAGCTAAACAGGGATCGCCACCGAGATCGAAGAAATTGTCGTGAACGCAGATTGAAGGCTGTTCTAGTATACGTTTCCAAATTGAAGTCAACTCGTCGATCATCGTTGAACTGTGACTAATTGTCATTGGGTACTTGACCAGAGGAAGCTTGAACTGTACTTGTGGGCCGTTGAAGCCAAATCTCGCGCCAATAGGCAAGCTCTCCTCTCGAGCACCCTCCTAGGGCTACGTGGGCACAACCGCAGAGTGAGCCTTCCAGCCGCACAGTATTCTGTAGTCGTCGCATCTCCCCGGTCCCATCTACAATAATCTTGTCGATTCTCCCTTGTACGCGATTGCTCTCGCCGCACAGCAAGCGCATATCCGGCGTAAAGTAAAGTCCGCGATTACGGGCACTCTCGTTCAGGGTCTCGACGATGCTATCCATCGATTTGACTTCGACCCATTCGTCGGACTGTAGGTTCAAGCACTCGACGGGCGTCGATTTCCTGCTTCCGCGCGCGTACTCACCAAGACACCTACGACGGATCCTCCAAAAAAGCCATATCCCTATGCGCATTGCCATTTGCAGGACGTTGCAATTACCAGCACGGACTTCCGTGAAGCAGTTCCCGATCCGTCCCAACCTCGACAGTTGGTTGGTCGCCTTCAACAGTTCACTGGCCTGACAAAAGTAGGTTCTTGGGCCGGTCGATGTCTTAAGGCCAGCGCGCAGCCTATTGCTGTCCATTGGCTCCACCCATTGTTGGACATCAGCCTCTTCGACCTTGCTCAGCCACGCTTCGCGCCAGAAAATCGTGCACGCTTTCTGACAGCCATCGTGCTCCCCCCCTGAACAACGCAAACCATCGAGTAAAACAACGTCGTCACCCCTGAAGACTCGCATAGTCGAGCCGGCCGATCCCGAAGAGCAGGTCTTCACAACACGCTTGGAAACCCTAAACTCTCTTCCGCAATACTCGATCATTTCCGGCATGAATGGCAATCGGTCCAGGGTGCCATCGAAGTCCAGTGTGCGGAGGATTTCATCCGCAGCCTTCACTTCCACAAGATCACCGGGGGAAAATCTGCCAGTCGTATTCATGTGTTGGAGGCGACTATTCCGGGTTGGCTGCGGCGTCCTCTGGGCTCATGGCGGTGGCGTCGAGATTCCCCAAGAAGTTGCTTGCCCTCCGTTGTCGAGCCAAACCAGTCCGAATCCATAAGGCAAACTCCGCAAAGAAAGGTATCGGATCCAAGATATCAAACGCAGCTGCTGTCAAATCACCCCGCAGGACTGCTTGCAGCAGTCTCCTCATCTCGGCCACTGGGTGTTTCGACTTGGCAATCGCGACAAAGTCAGTCATCTCCCTGAACCAAGCCGCTCTCCTTGGCCTCACCATCTTTGGAATGTCGTCTCCAATTTTTTGCCGCCATAACAGATAGGGGAAATCGACTCCCGCGGCTTTACCCAATGTGTGCCAGCCCCAAGGTCTGGTATTGACATCCAGTATTTTGCAGCTTCCATCCCTAGGATCAACTTTGAACTCAACCTCGGCTATCCCGTCAAACCCAATGCCCTGCAAGAAGCGCCGACCAAATTCCTCAACGACCGGATGGTCTGTCGTCTCGACGAAAGTGCTGGCATTACCGAACTCGATTGGATATTGCCTCCTACGTTGGGCTACAATTGTGGCACATACACATCCATCAATGCACATAGCGCCAAAGGAAAACTGATTCTCTCCTCCACCGGGAATCAATTCTTGAACTAGAATCTCTTCCGCTGGAATAACTGCTCTCATCTGTGCATATTGCCTGTGAAACTCCATAACCCCATTTGCCCTGAGCGCTTTCACATTTGCGCTTGGGAAAAAATGGTGATTTACGGCTGGTTTCAGGATGACGGGATAGCTGAAATCATTCGCGTCGTTGGCTGTTGTCAGCGAAAATCTTCTAGGGACTGCGATATCGAGTTCGGCGGCCTTACGATAGGTTAGCCTTTTATCCAGGGCGAATTGCGTGATGTCTTGTGGAGGTGTCGTTAACCGATAAATGGTGCTCAATGATTGGTGGTTCTTTGATACCGCCTCGACGTATTCGTCCGTCACCGGAAATATAACCCAGCCATCCAATCCATTCTGTCGTCCCTCACTTAGAAGTAGGTCCTCAATCTTGTCCTTGCTCCAGATGAATCTTTTCGTGTAGCGAGACCATCGGGCCATTGCCCTGGACTTGTCGTGATCAATTATCCAGACAGGAATACCGTGGACACCCAAACTTCGAGCGACTCCTAGGCCAACAAAATTTCCGCCAAGGACGATCGCTCCTGGCCGATTCGTTTTCAGATTCCGCTTAATCGTCGCAGAACTCACATTCATGTCTCGCTCCTACTTGCGGTCTTCTTATTCGATCTCCTGCTGCGATACCGGGTCACTGGAGGGGCCATAACATGAGCACCGCAGTCAGCATAAGCGGCGATTCGCCCGCCAATCCTATGATGCGGAGGATCTTCTTGCACACTTTGAGTCCAAATCCAATTGGACGCCACATGCTCTCCTTGAGCACAGCGACCTTTCTGATCCGATCAGTAACAAGAAATGTGCATGAAGATCCAGCGGGGAAGAACCCCACATCCCCAGGGCCGAGCCGGCGTTCTCCGCCCTTCTCATCGATCACGAAGGTTTCGCCGGAGACGACAATAATGACCTCGTCCTGGCTGAAGTGCCAGCGGAAGCGTCCTGCTGTGCACTCCCAAACGACTAGACTCGAGGTCCAGTCGTGGCTTCTTGCGAGCAGCTTGCTACGTGCCTTGGGCTCCCCACTCAATACCCAATTAACAGGGATTGGCTCGGCGTTTGCCTCAAGTTCAACAGTTGCTGGGGTCACGATTTCAATTGATTTGGACATAATATATTCCGCCTGATTATGGTGTCGCCACAAAGACTTGGCGATTCACCATGGTCGAATCCGCCATCTGGGAACAATGTTCGATGCATTAGTAGGGCAAATCGGTTCCACTCAGAGCCAGAACAGCATACGCGGTCGCGGCATCGCTCATGAAACGGCCAGTATCGGAAGACGCGCTCCGCTTGTGGTTCAAAGAATAGCCTGGCCAATGGCCGTCCCCACTGTCCTGGTTACGCACTAACCAGGCCAGCCCACGCTCCAAGTGCGCGTCCGTGCGGGGAAGGCGAGCTTGTTCAAGCGTGTAGGCGATCAGACCTGTGGCGTATCCGTCGCTCTTCGTCTGCAGCGGCGTGTCTTCGGATCGGGTCCACAGCTTGAGCAGCGAAGTCGGACTTGTCCCTCTCCACGTCCAGGCCAGCGAAGATAAGCTCCAACCTCCGTCGTCCCGTTGCTTGCTCAAAACGTTGTTGATCATGGACTGACGCTGTTCCGGCGCTATGAGCTGTGGCATCTTCGTAGAAGCCCAAACAAGTACGACCTGATTGATGAGCGACTGTTTGGTGCGTTGGCGGCTGAGATATCCAAACAACGACTTCAGGCTGTTTTGAATGCCGGGGGTTGCGCGATACTCTCCAGGGGCAGCGCCTACAGCAATCGCTGCAAGGGATGCCCCATAAAACTGCGAGTCTCTTGCTTCCCAGGGCTCGTTGTCAAAATTTAGCCACGGCCACGCACCCCTTTCATCTCCGGCCGTCAGTTGCAGCGCCCACATGTTGTCAAAAGCGGCCCGTGCGTCGTTGCTGAGTCGGCCGTTCTGCGCGTCAAAGGTCGCGAGGATCAATGCGTTGAGAATGGATTCTGTCCCACGGGACTGGATGTTCTCGAGGCCGTCTCCTTCGCCGTAAAACGGCTGGACTTCTTTCCACAGGCGCACGCGCTTGGTGACATTATCCAGGAGCTTGCGTTCATTGGGTGATGGGGCCGGCTCCTTCAGCGCCGAACGAAGTGCAGCCCTCGCAAGGGCGTACGGCAACACAGTATGGCAGGAAACGCAGAACGTACCGTGACCACGAGTGGCGGCCGGCCATGCCATCCACCAGCCCATTCTTTGGTCGAGGTAGGCGGCAGCTGTCTTCCGATTCCATGAGCTAGAAACCGTTTTGGTAGGCGGTATCGAACCAGTGGACACGAGGCTCACTCCGAGAGACACCGTGAGGATGCATGCTCCAACCACGGCTGCGTTCCTCGCAATCGCATTCATGATCTGTTCCTATGATCCACCGGCATGCGCGAATTCCCAGTAGAGTTCCCGCGCCTTGGCATATAGAGGGCCAAATACAAGGGAACGATCATCGATCCGGATCACAGGGACAACTTTGGAATAGTTTCCTGTGGCAAAAATCTCATCGGCCTGGAGAAAGTCCTGGTAGGTAAGAGTCTTCTCGACCACAGTCACGCCATATCCCCGGAGAAGCCTAATCACTCTTCGCCGTGTTATCCCCGCCAGAAAGGTTCCATTTGGAATCGGGGTAAACACCACACCATCCTTCGCCATGAAGATGTTGGACGTGGCCAGTTCGGCGACGTTGCCCAGCATGTCACAAACAACTGCGTTATCGAACTTGCGGGTGTGGGCCTCAAAGAGAGCGCGGGCGTTGTTCGGGTAAAGGCATCCTGCCTTGGCGTCAACGGGCATGGTTTCAAGTGTGGGACGGCGAAAAGGAGACAATGTGATGGAAAATCCACGCGGCTGGCGCATAGCTGCCTCGTAAATCGAAAGGCACCAGCGCGTCGACTCAGGATCATGGGCCTGGACCCAAGGTCCCTCGAGCTCAGCCCAATACATGGGTCGAACATAGAGAGCGGCATCTTTATCGAACTTAGCAATGCCTTCGCGCGCGAGCCCAATCCACTCTTCCTGGGATACGGTAGGTTTCAGATACAGCTTGACAGCCGAGTCATTCACCCGGGCACAATGAAGATCAAGATCCGGCGTGACACCCTCAAACGTTCGCGCTCCGTCGAACACCATTGAGCAAAGCCAGGCGGCATGAGTGCGTGGCCCCATTATCGGAGCATTCCCTTCACGCCACTCACCTTCAAAGAATGTCCACGTCTTCGACCAACCGCTTCCAAGTATCAATTGATTCCTCTAACTGCAGATCGTTTCAAGATCTGGCAGGCAACTCTACCCTATGTGCTTGTAGAGCACAGCGCCAAGTGACTCCAACATGCGGTCCGGCAGATAGAAAGCGATGTGCTTAGCCACTCGCTCCTTCCACGGCACACCGACTGTATACATGGAGTCTGAAGATCTACCATACCTTGAATAAGTTATCGTTGAACGTCCACCCCCCAAATTCTCCTTGAACCGGTTCAAGCCAAGATTTTCGGGACTCGAGCGACCCAAGTCAAACAAATCCATACCCGCCATCTTCGCCTCTTGGATTGTTCGCCAGAACAGGAGTTGCATACCCCCGAGTCCGTGGAAGCGGGCGTCGGAACATCCGTACTTGTATACGAGGACGTTCTTGTGGCGAAGCGTAAGGATCGCGGCAATAGGCACCTGATCTTCATAAGCGAGACGAAGTTTCAGCGAATCGCCCATGCACTCGGCCAAGTTCTCAAACCAAGCTCTAGGTTGTGGAGGAATTTTGTGACGCCTCCTGGTACACACTAACAACCGATAGAAGTCTTCAAAAAGAGAACGTGACCGGCCCTCAACACACCTTACATTGTTTCGCTCGGCCCGGCGGATCCTTCTCTGGGTTGAACTCTTGTGGCAATTTCTGAAAAGCGTGTCTAACCCGGGGCTTAGGTCAATCTCATGGGTACAATAGGAATAGTTAGAGTAGATCAAAGAGCTAAGAACTTCCATTTGCCGTCTTTGACGAATTTCCGCATAGAGCAACTTCTCGCGGAGAACCTCTTGCTCGACAGCGCTAAAGATGTTATGCATGTTTGCCACATCCTCCACTAAGGGCTCACAGCTGTCTGAAAACGGGAGAGAGACCAAACGACGGCCCGTCAGCCAGCTGTTAACTCGGCAGAATAGCAAACCATTTTCGATCACGGCGCCGGGCGGAGATGTAGTGAAGACAACCGGCTCGTATCCATATGTCTTGTGAAGCGCCTCCAACCACGGCCGCGTGTGGAAAATCGTGGAGTGTGGGCATCGATGAACGAAGTCCACCCACCGATTGTCCAACAGAGGTCGAACCTGGTGAACAGTTGACGGGCCGTTTTGAGGAAAGGTTTGCGTATCTATTACCTCTTCCTCTTTGCTTTGCAAATTCATCATCTGGAAGGGCTGCCATTGACTTGGATTGATCTATCAATCGATCTCCTTAGTGCAGCAGCTAAGTGCGAAACGAAGGGTTCAATGAGCATTCCTGCCGCGTTGACTGGCACAACAACCACATCCTGACCACCGATCGCGACCTCATCCCACTTCATGTTTGGCAGATTTAGACTTCGGTATTGCTTGGCGGGACGAAAGTCTGTCACAATACCTTTGAATGGCTGTGGCCTGTAGTTCGCGCATGCATTCCAATTGGCCTCCCAGATCCCGGCTAACCTCAGGGAAGTGGATGTGAGTGCATCCGGGCATCCGCAGATTCTCGCGGAACGCGTACGCCGCAATATCGACCGGCGGAAGTAAAGAGCTTTTAGTTTCTCCCGAGTGAACTTGACCTTCCCAGGAAAGTCGAATGAAAAACAATTGACCGCATGGAATGCCAGCCATTCCAATCTGTGGAGTACCTTCTGCAATGACGAGGGCGCTTGCGCGGTGGCCCAGTTCATACTATCGAGCAATGCCAGCAGCGCAACTGTCTCGCCACTTGATTGGAGTTGGCGAGCGATCTCGAATGCGATCGTTCCACCCATGCAATAGCCACCGAGATAATAGGGTCCCTTCGGCTGCACCCGCCGTATTTCCTTGATATACAAGGCCGCCATATCCTCGATAGTCTTCGGAGGGGCACAACCTCCGTCCAAGCCAGGAGACTGCAAACCGTAAAAGGGTTGATCGGCGCCAAGATGACGTGACAAGTCGCGGTAGATGAGCACGCCTCCACCGTGTGGGTGCACGCAGAAGAAAGGCGGGCGACCTCCCAGAGGCTGAATGGCCACAAGGGGTGCGGAGTAATCAGACACCGCTCCACCAGTCGGATTCAGCGTAAGTTCCGTGGAGGTTGGTTCCCCTGATCTCGCCTCGGCTGATTGTGCCCGCCTTTGATCGAATCGACCGCGGCTGATTGCATTATCAATATTGGCCGCCAGCGCCGTCGACAGGTGCTTGACGTATGGCTCAACAAGCATGCTGCCTGGGTTGACGGGTAGGACAACCACCCGTTGTCCCCCTTGGGCCAAGGAATCCCATTTCAGATCCTGCTTATTAAATGCGTGATACTGCTTGGCAGGGCGAAAGTCAAGGATCTCGCCTCGATAGGTCTTGGGGACATAGTTCCAACTCGCACGATCGTTTGCCTTCCAGATCCGCCCAAGCACCACTGAATTCGATGTGGCCTCTCGCAGACGCTGTCCTCCGAACCTCGCCAGCAACATGCCTCCCCACACGGGAATCCGGCCCCGCAACACTTCAAACTTTTCCCTAAGGAACTTAACCTTGCCCTCAGAGTCCAGGTCGAACACACTGCGAACATGGAACAGAAACTGCTGACAGGTGTGCAGGCTCTTGCTCCAGAGTGTCAGAGGAACCTTATTCCAGTTCATGGTGTCGAATAGCGCGAGTAACGCAATATCCTCTCCCGATGAATGTAACCTTTGTGCCACCTCATAGGCGATCGTACCCCCCATACAGTAACCGCCTAGGAAATACGGCCCGATGGCCTGCACTCGCCGGATGTGCTTTACGTATAGTTCGGCCATCTCCTCGATGGTCGTCAAGGGCAGAGAGGTTCCATCCAAACCCTGCGCTTGGAGCCCATAAAACGGTTGGTCGGAGCCCAGGTACTTCGAAAGCTTTCGATAAATCAGAATATTGCCACCAGCCCCGTGAAAGCAGAAAAACGGTGGGCGCGAGCCTAACGGCTGGATCGCTACCAGTGGCGTCCAGCCGGAAGACGCCAATTCGCCTTTCAGGATCAGAGCAAGTTCCTTGATCGTAGGCGCCTCGTAGAGAGTCGCCAGAGGCAACTTGACCTTAAATACCCTCTCAACTTGGGCGAACATCTGCACGGCTAGGGAAGAGTCGCCACCTAAATCGAAGTAATCGTCATCCGGGCCCACGAAGTCGACGCCGAGGGTCTTCTGCCAGATTCGGGCAAGCTCCCGCTGGGTCGAGTCGTTCCCCTTAATGGAAATTTCGGCTTCAGAGGTATGAGTCATTGAGTCGTCCTCAGATTGGTTCTGGAGAGCTCTTCTTTGATAACCTTGCCCGTAAGGGTGAGGGGCAACAAGGGTAGGAGCTGAATCACCGACGGCCGTTTGTATGGGGCGAGATGGCGGGCCGCATGATCCGCGAGCTCCTCGACTTTGAGTAAGGAGCCTGGCACCGGCTGCACAAAAGCGACAACTTCTTCGCCTCCCTCCGCGGCTTCAACAGATCTCCCGACGACTGCTGATCGAACGACGGCCGGATGGGCATTCAGGACCGACTCGACCTCCGCCGGGTAAACGTTGAGCCCAAAGTGAATGATCAGTTCCTTGGCGCGACCAACTATAAAGAGATGACCGTCCTCGATCTTTGCAAGATCACGTGTGTTGAACCATCCTTCCGAGTCGATAACGGCCGACGTTTCCTCGGGTGCATGATAGTACCCTCGCATGACATTGGGCCCGCGCACTCGAAGCTCCCCCACTTCACCGTCGGCCACGCGTTTGCCATCCTTGTCCAGCAGTTGGATTTCAACACCCGGAAGAATTCGACCAACAGAAATATCGCTTCGCGGAGTTTCGACTCGGGTTTGCGCAATGTTGGGGGAGCACTCTGTGACTCCATAACCGTTGTGCAAGACCAGGCCAAAGACGCTTTCAACCGCCGACTTGAGTGCGAGTTGCAGGGGTGCGCTTGACGATGAAATGATGCGGAGAGAAGGGAAGGCCAGGGTCTTCCGCCCCTTTAACTTGATGTAGTCAAGCAACACCGAGAACATGGATGGTGAACCTAGTACGACCGTCAGCCGATCCTTTTCGAGAGACTTGATTGCAGCCACTGGATCGAAGCGGGGAGCCAAATATAGGGTCCCCCCACTGAGCAAAGTTCCCAGTAGGACAACCGAGAGTCCCACCGCATGGGACATCGGCAAAATACCGTAAAGACGGTCTTCGGGAGTCAGCGAGCGGATACGTGCGGATACGGCTGCCACAAACAACAGATTCCGGTGGGTCAGCATGACCCCCTTCGGAGTGCCAGTAGTACCGGAAGTATAAATCAGTGCCGCTACGCGGTCATCGGCATTCGCATCAACCGGCTCCGGCTTGGCGGTCTGGTCCAGTGGGCCAATGCCGATTGGCCCGAGACCTGCTTTATCTTCGATAACCACATCGTGGCACTTAGCGAGCCGTGTGGCCAGAGATGGCACACTAGTCGCATAGACCGTACCGCGGGCGCCGCAGTGATCTCGGATCTGGTCAACCTCGGATGCTGAGAGACGTGCATTCACCAGTACAGGCCAAGCATCGAGTGCCGCCACAGCCAATAGGATCGCAACGAATGCCCGGCAGTTCTCGCACACGATCATGCCCCGATCCCCAGGGCGCACGCCCCAATCGACAAGCCAGGTCTGCGTCTCCGAGACTATGGAAGCTAGCTCCCGGTAGCTCCATGTGCCTCCGGATTCGACCAATGCCGGCTTATCAGGAGTACGGTTAGCCCAGGGTGTGACTACGTCGCTGATGCGCTGGGGCAAGGTGAGGCGAAGGGCTTCCGGCATGCACTACTCCAGATCGCGCCTGGCTGACGCGTACTCCGACCGCCGTCCACCAGACACGGCGACGAGGGCCGGCGTGTCAGCCTTTCGAGACACGACGTACTGCAGCCAGTTGCGATAGACGCGCACCGCCAACGAGTGCCAGGTGTTCTGCACGGTGTCGGCAATAGTGGATTCAGGGAAGTCGGCCATGAGGTCCTCGGAACGATTCGAGAGAGCTTTCTTCCGAAACTCATTTAGGAAACTGACGGCCGCATCGTCGAAATATCCGCTTGGCATAGAAGGATAGGTTTCTCTTGATCGTTTCAGGAATCTTCGAGCATCTCTCCGATATTCCTTGAAGAGGGTCAACCTGTCGTACTCTGGATGACCCTGGAAATGTACAAAGAGACTCTTCCTTTTCTTCTTCACAAAAAAGTCAACGCCAGCATCCTTTGCCTGGGTCAGGATGGTATAACCGCAGGAGGTTAGTGCGTCCGCGCGCAGCCCGTTCCAGCGGGAATGCGGAAAGCGCCAAAGGCTTTCAGTCCGATCTGCAAGGGCGTGATCGGCGACTCTGCGGAATGGAAAGACGCCGAATCGCTTGTCTTCGAGTGGACGGCGGCAGATGCCATCACTGTGGAGGACCCCGGCGTGTGCCGCCAAGCATGACAAGACGGTGGAGGTAGTATTTTCTTCGGCCCAGTCCAGAACGTCGACCAAGGCCGGCCAAAAAGGTTCGCATCGCAGGTCAGGTTGATGCGGTTCGGTACCGGTGATGATCACCGCGTCGAAGCTGTCTCTCCAAAGATCATTTAAGTCAAAGTAGAGCCGCCCAAGACGGTCCAATCCCCGCTCACATCGGGAAATGTTGGGTAGCGAGAAGAGCTTGACACGCACCAGGAATTTTTCAGCAGCGGCATCGAGAAGGTGGCAAAACTGCGACTCGGTGTCTTCGAGTGCAGAGTCCGGCATGTTGTTGACCAGTGCAATGCGGACGCAATCTTCTCGGGCGCCCCAGTTATTAGCTGAGCCGGCAGGCCGGAGACCGTCTGCCCCAAACCAAAGAGCCGGACCTTGCGGACTGTCCACTACCAATGGCATGTGTTGTTGTTCGTGCTAGGTATCGGCGATCGTCAAATCCGGGCTTTGTCGAGCGCCTGGGCCAAGTCGGCGATGATGTCGTCAATGTGCTCAATGCCCACGCTGAGCCGCAGCATCTCGGGCGTTACGCCGACCTTCTGCTGCTCCTCAGGAGTCAATTGACGATGCGTCGTGGACGCGGGATGGCAGGCCAGTGACTTGGCGTCACCCATATTCACCATTCGCTTGAACAAGCGGAGCGCGTTGAAGCACTTCGTCCCGCTTTCAAAGCCGCCTTTCACTCCAAACGTGAACAGGGAGCAGCGTCGCGATCCGAGATATTTCTGCGCCATTGCGTATAGTGGGCTGTCGGGGAAACCCGCGTAATTCACCCATTGCACCATGGGATGCTGGCGCAAGAAGTCGGCGGCCTTGCGAGCGTTCTCCACGTGGCGTTCCACCCGCAACGCCAGCGTTTCCACGCCCTGGAGCAGGAGAAAACCGTTGAAAGGAGATAGAGTGGCTCCGGTGTTTCGCTGGCACACGGTGCGGCACCGCCCAACATAGGCGGCATCGCCAAATTGGTCGACGTACACAACTCCGTGATAGGCGGGTTCAGGCTGGTTGAACATGTAAAAACGTTTGGCATGCTCACGCCAGGGAAACTTCCCGCTGTCTACAATCATGCCCCCCAAAGTTGTGCCGTGCCCCCCCATGAATTTCGTCATGGAATGCACCACGACATCGGCGCCGTAGTCGATCGGCCGTAACAGGATTGGCGTCGCGATCGTGTTGTCGACGATCAACGGTACCCCATGTTTGTGAGCTACTCGAGCCAGCCCCTCTATGTCGGCGACGTTTCCAGCGGGATTCCCGATTGATTCGCAGTACACTGCACGGGTGTCTTCATCGATCAGTTTCTCAACCGCGTCCGGATGGTCGCTTTCCGCAAAGCGGGCGTCAATTCCCCTTTTTCGCAGGATGTGCTCAAAGAGGGTATAAGTGGCTCCGTAGAGCTGCGGGAGGGAAACGATGTTGTTTCCCATCTCGACGATGTTGATGACCGCGTACTCAATGGCGGCCATGCCTGAACTGACGCTCAGCGCCTCCACTCCCCCTTCGAGGGCGGCAACGCGCTTCTCGAGGACGGCGTTGGTGGGATTTCCGATCCGGGTATAGATGTTCCCCGGCACTTCGAGGTTGAACAATGCCGCCCCGTGCTCGGCGCTGTCGAACTCAAACGAGATCGTCTGGTAAATGGGTACAGCCACGGCTTTCGTCGTGGGGTCACCGTCGTAGCCTTCGTGAATAGCGATCGTCTCTAGATTCATACTGCCAGTTTCGGGTTCACGACCTCTGCGCCTCATCATTGGGGTCGACCACGAGACGGGCAGCCGGGGAAAATGCCCGCCCCCGCGACAAAGACTTTTCCAACACGCTGGTGAGACGCTGGGCTGCAAAGCCAGCGCCGAAGGCGAACCGCATTACAGGCCCGAAGCTGTTTGCCGCAGCGACCCCCACGAAATGGAGACCAGGGACAGACGATTCGAAACTTGACGAGAGGATTGGCGTTGCATTGAGCGCCCTCAGCTTCGAGCGGATCTCCCCACTGAGCAGCTTCAAACGTTGAAGATCCACCCTGTACCCGGTGGCTGAAATGACGTGGTCAGCCACGATTTGCTGATCACTGCCATCGGCGCCGCGAAACTCCAGGTGAACCATGCCATCCTTAACCTTGGCGCGCCGCGGTGTACATCCGAGCAGAAGAGGCACCCGCCCAATTACCATGTCCCTCATGAACCAGCCGGCGGACGGGCCAAGAGCCCTCCGAACCAGCTCGACACGCAACCATGCGGGCAAATGGTGAAAGGCCAAGGGAGCATTGGAGTAGAAGCGCGACCGAATGCCGAGGCCAAGACCCGACTGAGGATACCGAATCTTTTGCCAAATTGAACGCGACTTCCCTGTTGGTCCAGTGTGGAAGTTCAGCTCATTTGTCCGGCTAACCAGGTGCACGTCAACTCCGGACTTGTGCATCAACCCAGCCAAGTCTATCGCGGAAGAACCGCCACCCACCACGGCAACCCTCTTTCCTCGAAAGGATTCAATGTCGTGGTGATACCTGCTGTGCGACAGAAATTCGGAGGGCACATCCGAAAAGATGTCCGGCACGTATTCGAAATGAGTGATGCCCACTGCCATCACCACCCTGCGGGTTTTCACAACTTCTCCGTCATCCAGCCGCAGAATGAAGCCATCCTGAATACGATCCACGCTGGACACGACTCTGTCTTCCAGCTCCGGGATCATTCTCTCCCTGAAGGCGAGTCCGTAGGCCGAGAACGTCTCAAGGCGCACCGGAATCCCCGTGTCCGCATACTGGATCCCTTTGTCGGCGCAGAACTGTTTTAGCGTAAACCTTCCTTCCGGGTCGTAGATGTTTGATGCGAAGCCGTCAGATTTCAGCATCATGCCTTTCGGCATATGTGCCAACCAACTGTCCATCGGGCGGCCAAAAGCGCGGAATGAGAAACCACTACTGCGGAAATGCGATGCCGCCGACAGTCCGTACGGACCAGCACCTATGATTACAGCGTCAAGCATGGCTTCCCTCCAAGTCATCTCCTTACTCCCCCTATTCACGTTATTTCCTGCCGTAATACCCGTAGTACTGAGAATACAATTCGTTTAGCCCGTGGGCACCATTCAATATCATGCCAAGAACATTCTTCCTGCCCAAACGGTCCAGTGCTTCCTCCACCGCTGATCGAGGTGTTTGATCCGCTCGCACCACCAAGAGACTCGCATCTACATGACGAGCGATCGACAAGGCGTCCGTAAGCGGCGCCACTGGCGGGGTATCGATCAGAATCCAGTCGAAGAATCGCGAGAGTTTCCGCAGCATTTCACCGAGCGCTTCGGATTGCAGCAACTCCGTCGGGTTTCCTTTCGGCTCTCCAGCCTGGAGGAGATTCCACGACAGGGGTTCCAGATGTTTGATGACAGAGGCGGGATCAACGCCGTCTTGCAGGCATTCGGCCAAACCAGGCTGCCGTTGCATCCCTAAGATGCCAGCCAGGGACGGCTGATGCAGGTCCGCTTCGACTATCAACACCCTGGACCTCCCACCCTCTGCCAACGCCGTGGCCAGATTGATGGAGACGGTGGATTTGCCGTCTCGAGGAAGCGGGCTGGTGACGGCCAAGCGGCGGATCTTAGCCTTTTCCTTGAAAGCGTCAAGCCGCATCCGGAGCAGCCGAAACCGGTCGGCTCCGGGACCCCGTGGGTTGGTTATCAGCGCTACCCGGCTCTCCGGAGCTAAACTAACCTGCTCCATGGATACAAGTAAGTGATCCGAGAGGTTGTCATCGGACCCTGAGTCCTCCTTTAGGGCCCGAATGTAAGAAAGAGGGAGCTTTGACATTGTTACAGTAACTTCGGAGAGGTGATGCCGAGGACGAGTATCTCAGCAACAGCTACTGCCATGAGTATCACGCAGGCAGCAAAGTATTCGAAGGCCGTCTTCCATTTGCGCAGACGCGCCTCCTTTGGGGTCAGGAGAAGCGGCACCGCAACCATGAGCGGCATGGGATAGGCCTTGGTTAACTCTTTCTCGGAATGGAACGAGCTATTTAGTGTTTCGATGAGAAAGGCGAGAAGCAGGCCAATGGCGAGGCCCGCGCCGGCACCCCCCAGGAGGATTTTCATGCGCTTGGGGCTGGAAGGCTCATGGGGGAGCGAGGGAGGGTCCACGAGGCGGAAATGCTGGCCCTGCTGGCGCTCCTCCAAGGTGGCGGTCAGATGCGACTGCAACTGTTTGGTCAACAGGTCGGAGTAGTCCTTCTTATGCTGCTCATAATCGCGGAAGATCGAGGCCAACTGCTGCTCGGTGACCGGAGTCAGATTGAGCCTGTTCTGGTACTGTGTAATCTCGGCCTTCAGCCTTTTCTCCTCGCCCGAGAGACGCGTAAAATCGGCCGTATTGGTCTCCACTTGAGTGCGCAATTGGTCGACGGCCATGTCTTCGGGACTGGTTTGCGCCTGGGCTTTTTCGACAATCGGCGACGCCGTTCGCAACCGATCCAGAAGAACCCGGGTCCGGGAAAGTTCGGCGTCTTTCTTTGCCACTTGGGGGTGCTTTGCGGTGTAGCGAGACAGGAGTTCGGATCGTTCCGCTTCCAAATGGACAAGATTCCCGCTGAGGATTGATTCCAGAGACGAACGCATCTGCAGAGATCGGTTCAGGTTGTCCGTGACGCTTTGGAGCTGGGCGCGCGCAGAGGTTAGGGCGGAAAGATTGGAAACCTGCTCCTCCGGCAGGCGTCCCAGATTTGCAATTTTGAAGGTCTTGAGCCGGTCTTCCTGCTGCGAGAGCTTCCGCTTTGCCTCATCCAGCCGCTCGGAAAGAAAGGTATCGGTTCGTTCGGCCTGATCGCCCCTGCTCCGGAGGTTCTCCTCAATGAAAAGGGAGACCACACGGCTGGTGACTGTCTGAGCCAGTTGCGGCGAAGATGCGGTGAAGGTGACTTTGAACGCGTTAAAATCGTTTCGAACGGGATCGAGCGGCTCAATCTCGAGCCTCTCCCTCATTTTGTCAGCGAGGTCATCATTCCGTTTTTCCTGCGGGTAGAGCCCCAATTCCTCAATGATTCGCAGCAGGCGCGGCCGGGACCGGACTTCGCGTGTTAGAGACCGGATGGCTTCCGAAGGAGCTATCAAGGTGGAAGGGGCGACGAAAACCGCCGGGACCT
>Ga0080064_1001790_pt1 | contig 40559 bp, 28 predicted proteins | sample Subgrocontami54m_FD_69260 | JGI IMG/M metagenome (GOLD analysis project Ga0080064, IMG submission 69260) | Subsurface groundwater microbial communities from S. Glens Falls, New York, USA - GMW46 contaminated, 5.4 m (SPADES assembly) (version 2) ...
TCCCACCCTGCGTCACAAGTATCTCGACACCGTCGTGCATGCGTTCCTCTCCACCTTGCACCTGCTGTTTCACCGCCCGGACGCCGCGCTCTATTGCAACGCCGCCGTAGCCTGCTTCACCTGGCTGCCGCGATGCGCCGGAGTCCCCGTCGCACTCAACGTCGACGGGTTGGAGCGCAACCGGAAAAAGTGGAATGCCCTCGGCCGCCTCTGGTACCTTTTATCCGAACGCCTCTCCACGTTTTGTCCCAATGTTGTCATCAGCGATGCCGAACGGATTCGCGAATACTATCAACAACGCTATGGCAAGGCGTCCATCTTCATCCCCTATGGGGCGGACACGCAGCCGGTGGCCACTGCGGCAGTCCTGGATAAACTCGGGTTGGAACGCGGCCGGTATTTTCTCTACGTCAGCCGGATGGAGCCGGAAAACAACGCCCTGCTGGTCCGCGAAGCATTCGAAAAACTGGACACCGGCATGAAGCTTGCCCTCATCGGCGATGCGCCGTACGCGGCAGACTACATACAACTGGTACGCGACACGCAAGACCCGCGGGTTGTGATGCCGGGCGCAGTCTACGGCGAAGGCTATCACGAACTCACCTCGCATTGTTTTGCCTACGTGCAGGCCACTGAGGTCGGCGGTACCCACCCGGCGCTCATCGAATCCATGGGAAGAGGCGCTCTGACGCTCTATCTGGAAACACCGGAGAATGAAGAAGTGGCTGGCGGCGCGGGCATCCCTTTTACCCATGACAACCTGGCCGTCCGCCTGAAGGAAGTGCTCGACATGCCTGAGGACCAACGCGAACGGTTTCGCGCACTCGCCCGGGAGCGCGTGCGGCAGCGCTACAGTTGGGACTCGGTCACCGACGCCTATGAGCGGCTGCTGCTGGAGCTTGCCGGCCAATGAGCCGCGCGCCGCACCGCTGCTGGATTGAGGTATCGCGTTCCCGCATCGCCCGCAACTTCCGCGCTGTGCGTGAGCTGGTAGGCCCTCAGGTAGAGCTGGCTCCGGTGGTGAAGGCGGATGCCTACCGGCATGGCGCCGTGGAGGTATCTCGCATTCTCATGGCCGAGGGAACCCGCTGGCTGGCCGTCGGCAGCGTCGAAGAGGGCGTAGCCTTGCGGCAGGCGGGAGCCACCGCTCGCATTCTCGTTCTGGCCGGCGTGCTCCCGTCCGAGATGGAGGCTGTGTTTGCCTGTCAGCTTACTCCGGTGATCCACTCGCTGGAACACTTGCGCGAGCTCGACGAGGCCAACCAACCCCTCCCGCTTCACTCGCGCAAAACGGAGCCTGCTGCGCGGCCCTTTGCTCCCAAGTATCACCTCAAGATCGATTCGGGGCTCGGCCGGCTGGGCACGCGCGCTTCCGCACTGGAAATTGCCGCCGCGGTCCAGGCCTGCAGCCGCGCGAAACTGGAAGGCCTGCTCACCCATTTCGCCTCCGCAGCCGACTACACCACGCCGCAAACAGAGGATCAGATTCTCTACTTCAACAGAATCTGTGACGGCCTGCGTGAGCACGGCATTGATCCACCGTATCGCCACATGAGCGGCACCATTCCGGTCGCTTATGGCCGCCGCAAAGCCTGGATGAGTATGGTCCGTCCAGGTCATGCAATTTATGGCTACGTCTCACCATCGCGTGGTGAAACGGCGCCGGAAAGACAGCTCACCATCGCCCCAGCGCTACAGTGGCGGGCCGCCATACTCGCCGTGAAGGACGTCGAGCAGGGCGCCAGGATTGGTTACGGCGCCATGTTCAAGGCAAAGGAGCCGATGCGCATCGGTGTGTTGGCAGCCGGCTATGCCGATGGAATCCCGCACAGCCTCTCGAACAAAGGCCATGTCATCGCGTCGGGAAAACTGGTTCCCATCCTGGGCGCCGTCTCCATGGACCTGACCACGATTGACCTGACCACCGCGCCCGGGCTCAAGCCGGGTGACGCGGTAACGTTGATAGGGCGGGAAGGCGAGGCCAGCCAGGACGCCATCGAGATGGCCCGCGCGGCCGGTTCCCTCAGCTACGCCCTGCTCTGCGGCATCAGCGTCCGCGTGCATCGCATCTACGTCGACTAACCTACAGCTTCGTCCACGTCGAGCCTCCGGCTGCATTTCGTCAGTACTAGTAGTCCCACTCACCCCACGCATTTGTACTAGGTCTGCGCAATTTGTTTTTTGGACCTCTGATGCCTTTACAATCCACGACATCACAACGTATAGTCCTAATTGGCTCCCATGACCATTACTGAACAGCGTCTCTGCATGTTTTCAAGAATCGCCACCCATCTTACTTGCATTACTGTTTTGGCAATAACGACGGCCTTCGCACAGAATGCCCCCGTTGCGGGCCCGAACGTAAATATGGTCTCCGGCATCACACTGGCCGACGGCGACCCGTTCCTGCAGCGCCAGAATGAGGTGTCCATCGCCGTGTCCTCGGTAAACCCGCTGCACCTGCTGGCGGGAGCCAACGACTACCGCTTGATCGACCTGGATTCGAGTCTCGGGGATCTTCCGGGCGAAAGCGCGCAGGCCGATTCCTGGGTGAGCCTGTTCAAGTCAACCGACGGAGGGCGCACCTGGCGCACGACGCTGATTTCCGGCTGCCCGTTGAACATCACGCAATGTAATGACCCGAAATCGGCGGCCATAAAAGGGCTGGCTCACGCCGCTGACCCAACGATCCGCTCCGGACCGCATGGCTCCTTCTTCTATAGCTTCCTGGCCAACAATCGGGGAACCGGGGCGCTGGGCGTTGTGGCCGTACAGCGTTTCTTTGACAAGAATGACAGCGTCAGAGTCTCCGACGATCCCTTCCTCGCCGACAAGTTGACCATCATCGATCAAGGAACTTCCGGACAAGGCAAGGACAAGCCCTGGGTGATCGCTGATGTTGGAGGGCGCAGTTTTAACAGTGGGCAGACTTGCGTTGTGCCTACCTCGGCGGCTCCGGTGCCTGCATTCAACGTGTACGTCTCCTATAGTAACTTTGTCGGGAGCTCTGCTGACAATCCTCACCCGCAGTTGTATGTGTCCACATCCAAGGACTGCGGCGTCACGTTCGCCAAACCGAAAAAGGTGAGCCAGGCCGTTACGACAAGCCAGGGCACGTCTCTCACCATCGATCCTGTGACGGGCGCGGTGTATATGTTCTGGCGACAGATCCAGACGGTAGTCAACGGGGATCCGGATGCAGTCTTCTTTGTCAAATCAACCGACGGCGGCAGCAGTTGGACCAGCCCGGTGATGGTGGCGCAAATCAATCCATTCGATCAGGCCACCGGGCCTGGCAAGTTCCGCACAACATCGTACCCGGCCGGGACGGTCTCCGTGGATTCCTTCGGGGTTTCCAGAGTCCACGTGATCTGGTCGCAACGTGGCGTGGGACCAGGCGGCGCGGCTCGCATCGTGATGAGCACATCCAGCAATGGCGGCGGGGCATGGTCGGCTCCGGTGGCATTGGACAACAACTTTCAAAACCAGACCGTTTCCTATGCGGGCGGAGTAAGCTGGGCGGCATACAATCCCGGCAACATGGCTGGGAACGGGCACCAATTCCAGCCAACGATTACCTTTGCCGGGGGAAAGCTGACAGCGATCTGGCTCGATCAGCGGCTCGATTCGACGTTGGGCACACTGAACTGCCCCACGCAAGGCACTTACTCGATCGGGGCGTGTCCGGAGATCAGGACGCCTGCAGGGAATCTGCCGGGTTCGCCCGGTACCGTATTCACCCAGGATATTGACGACGCCACGCCTGGACTCGTGCGGCGTCACTCGCTGGACGTTTTCGGCGGCCAGGCATTACCGGCGGCCCAACCAGGCTTTGCCACGACCAGGATTTCCCAGTTTCTTTACGGGAGCCCCGGAGCAATTCCCGGCGCCACGCGCACGAAGAAGACGGTTCAGCAGCTTCAGTTCCATGCCCCCAACTTGCCGCTCTTCCTGCAAGGCACCGTGCCCTTCATTGGCGACTACATCGATGTGAGCGGACAGACCATGCTGCCCACCGGCAACGCCGCCCAGCCTTATGCGTGGAATACGAGCCTGGCCAACAAGACTGTATTTCACGGAGCGTGGGCCGATAACCGGGACATCATTCGCCCCTCCAATGGCAACTGGACCAACTACACGGCGATCAAGCTCCTCAACTCGGGCGGTACGGGCCTGGTGGCCAACACAGCCTGCCTGACCGGACAGGCGGGAATGCGGAACCAGAATATTTACACAGCGCCGGTTTTTGATGGCGTGGACGCGTATGCCGTTGTGAATTCGAAATACTTGAGCGGCACCCCGCGTCAATTCAATATTGTCGTGCAGAACGCCACCTCGCAAACCAGGACCTTCACGCTCACCATCCCATCGCAGCCCACGGGGGGTTCGGCCAGCTTCAAACCGGGTTCCGCGGTAACCAGCATCAACAACATCAACATACTTCCGAATTCCTCGATTACGCGAACGGTCTGGGTGACCTCAAGCATCCCAGGAGCCACTGTAACGGTCAACGTCACCGGAGGCGGGAGCTCTTACGCCGTGGTGTTGAATCCGGATCCAGCCGGGACCTCGCTGACTGCCAACCCGGCGCTGGACGTCACCAACATCGTCCAAGGCAACGTTGCGGTGTTCAACAACGATCTGACCAACAACGACCTCACCAACAACGACCTCACCAACAACGATCTGACCAACAACGATCTCACCAACAACGATCTCACCAACAACGACCTCACCAACAACGACCTCACCAACAACGATCTCACCAACAACGATCTCACCAACAACGACCTCACCAACAACGATCTCACCAACAACGACCTCACCAACAACGACCTCACCAACAACGATCTCACCAACAACGATTTGACCAACAACGATTTGACCAATGCGGCCATTTCAGATGCCTCATTCCTCCTGTTCAACAAGGGCACCACGGATGTGGCTTTGAATCTGAAAGCGTTGATGCGCGGCAATAGCGTACCGCCGAACTATAAGGTGCAGCTCATTGTGCACAAGACCTACGCCACGCAGCTTCCGAAGTTGACTAATCTCGGCGGGTCTTGCGGGGACACTTATTCCAAGTCGTTGCAGAACACGGTGTTGTTGAACATTCCGAATCCCACCATCACCGACGTCACCAGTGGAAATCTGGGACAGTTCCAGGAGTCGGATGGGAGCGCCGGCAATGCTACCCTTTCGCTTTTGCCGCAGGAGTTCGCGCGCGTCACCTACCGGCTGGTGTACAACAAGGACGGACAGAACGTTCCTCAGAATCAGGGAGCTGCATTCGAGTTCGGAGCAAATGGCGTTAAGGCAATGCCTGTTACCGCCTCCAGCACGATCATTCCCATCCCGCTATTGATCAGCACCCTTGCGCTGTCTCCCACGATGGCGGCCCAACCCTACTCGTTCACGTTAGGAGTCCAAGGCGGGCTGGGAACCAAGACCTGGTCGCACATCGGCGGCAGCCTTCCGGCCGGTGTTTCCTTGACTGCCGCGGGCGAACTCACTGGAACGCCTACCACGCCAGGACAGTTCACCTTCACCGTGAAGGTTTCCGACCAAAGCACACCGAACATCCAGACCGATCAACAAACTCTGACCCTCATCGTCCAGGGCACGCAGGGTTTGACCTTCCCCACTGGACCGCTTGTATACGGAACCCCGGTGACACTGCCTGCCACAAGCAGCGCAGGGTTGGCCGTCAGCTATTCGGGTTCGGGCGGCTGCACCGTGTCTGGGACCACCGTGACCCCAACGAGCGGTACTGGTTCGTGCATGATCAATGCCTCGAATGCAGGCAGCACAATCTATCTCCCGCTAAGCGCTTCCAACATTTACACGCTCGCCAAGGCACCGCTTACAGTAACCGCGAATGCTTCTGCCATGACCTACGGATCAGCTTTGCCTGCGTTCACTTCCTCATTTGCCGGACTGGTGGCTCCCGACACGCAAGCCTCACTGGGTGCCCTGACCTATACTACGGCGGCCATCGCCACCAGCTCACCCGGACCATACGCCGTGACGCCGGGAGGGCTTGTCACATCGAACTACGCGGTTGCCTACGCAGCCGGCACGCTCACCGTCAGCAAGGCCGCATTGACCATAACAGCGGAGAACAAATCCCGGCCATATGGAGCGGCGGATCCTTCATTTACAGTCGCCTACACCGGCTTCCAAAACAGCGAGACAGTGGCTGTCCTGGGCGGCGCATTGAGCTGCCTCACCACCGCTTCCGCGGCCAGTCCTGCCAGCCCTCCAAGCTATCCGATCAACTGTTCCGGGCAAACATCAAACAATTACGCCATTACCAACGTGGCTGGTGCTTTGACCATCAGCACGGCTGATCAGACCATCACGTTCGATGCCCTTTCAGGTAAGACCTACGGCGACGCATCGTTCGCCCTAACCGGAACGGCCAGTTCCGGCCTACCGGTCGCGTTCTCGGTGACAGGCAACTGTTCCCTGAGCGCTGCGACGGTGACCATTACGGGAGCTGGCGCTTGCGAGGTGACCGCCAGCCAGCCCGGCAACGAAAACTACAACGCCGCGCTCAATGTAGTTCGACCTTTCGCGATCGGTAAGGCTGTCTTGACCGTGACCGCCGAAAACAAGGCCAGGATCTACGGCGACCCGAACTCTGCCTTCACCTCAATCGTGTCCGGATTCAAGAACGCCGATACCCTGGCGACTGCCGTTACCGGCAGCGCCAGCCTCACCACGGCGGCGACACCGGCCACTCCGGCGGGCAACCCGGCCATCGTGGCGGCCCTCGGGACACTCGCGTCAACAAACTACAGCTTCACCTTCGTCAACGGAACCCTGACCATTAATAAGGCTCTGCTCACCGTAACCGCGGTAAACCAGTTGCGTCTATACGGGGAACTCAATCCGCCGTTAACAGCGGCTTTCACAGGCTTTAAGAACGGTGAGACTCTGGCAACCTCAGGCGTAACCGGCGGTGCGAGCCTGACGACTGGGGCCATCCCCTCCAGCATCGTTGGGAGCTACCCGATCCTGGCCAGCCTCGGCACAATGGCCTCAGGAAATTACGACTTTGCCTTTGTGAATGGAACCCTGGTCGTCAACAAGGCGACGCCTGTCTTCAGCAATCTCGCATCGGTCACTACTTTTGCTGGCGCAACACCAACGTCCCTCGGCGGAACAATTTCCTATACGCCGGCGGGTAGCCCAGCCGTGTTCCCCAGCGGAAATGTTTCTATCGTGCTGGACGCGGTTATCCAGGCGGCCGCCGTTGGCGGGGGCGGAGCGTTTGCGTCCTCCTTTGCCACCGGAGTTCTCGCCTTAGGTAGCTATAACGTGACATACAACTACCCCGGGGACGGCAACTTCAACGCAGCCGCAGCCGGGGCCACGACCCTGAACGTCGTGGGTTTCCAGGCCACCGGCTCGATGGGGACGGCGCGCTCCAACCATACGGCAACGCTTCTGCCCAATGGCAAGGTTTTGGTGGCCGGAGGTTTCGCTTCGAATGGACAGCCGCTGGCTTCCGCCGAGGTATATGATCCGGTGGGGAAGACGTTCAGCGTCACTTCCAACAATATGCCCAACAAGGCGGCAGGCCAGACCGCAACGCTCATGGGAAATGGGAAAGTGCTGATAGTGGGTGGAGGTAACTCCAGCGCCCAACTCTATGATCCGGCCACCAACTCATGGAGTTCCACCGGGGGCTCAGGCCAACGCACCTACCATACAGCCATACTTCTAGCGAACGGCAAGGTGCTGATTGCCGGTGGCAGCGACAACACAGGCAACACCATCCAAACCGCTCAACTCTATGATCCTGCCAACGGCTCATTCACGTCGACCGGTAACATGCTGGTTTCTCGCGACTGGCATTCGGCCACGTTACTGCCCGACGGTAGGGTGTTGATTGCCGGAGGCAGGACCGGCAGCGGCAAAGGGTACACATATGCCGCAAGCGCCGAAATCTACACCCCAGCCACTGGCGCATTCACCGCTACCGGCTCTATGGGCACGGCCAGGTTCGGACAAGCAGCCGTGCTGTTCAACGGTAAGGTCCTGGTCTCGGGCGGTGTCAACACGAGTACAACGGCGGCTCTCTCCACCGCTGAGTCGTACGATCCGTTCGCCGGGACATGGGCCGCGACGGGATCGATGATCACCGCGCGAAAAGACTTCACGGCAACAACCAACGCCAGCGGCGTCCTTGCCATTGGAGGCGTCAATGGCGCTACCCGGCATCAGAGCTCAGAGTTGTTCAATGGAAGCACATTCACCGCGGGCGCGAACATGGCCGGGCCTCGATCCTCCCACACCGCGACTCTGCTCAACAATGGCAGCATTTTGGTGATTGGGGGCCAGGGCGCTGCGGGAACCTCATTGGCGACGGCGGAATTGTATAGCGCTCCGTAAACCCGAAGGCCTATTTGGCGGCGCGTTTTCTGGCGTCGGTCACCATGGGATCGGCGCCGGCCTTGGACTTCATCGCAAGAAAGGTCTTGAACGAATCGGCCGCCGACGGGCTTCCGATTCCCGCCTGTGCGCGGCCTGCGTAGTAATAGACTGCCGGCAAGTAGGAATAAGTCGGGGCTAGCTCAAGAGGCAGTGAGGTAGCTTCGCCTCGCCTGCGGATGCAGGCATCGAACTCCGCGTCGGCCTCCGTATAGGCTTCCGCCGCAAGATATGCCCGGCCAAGGTCAAAACGCCCGATCCAGGTGTCCACCAACTTCAGCGCGTCGCGCATGATGCGGATCGCTTCCGGCGTCTGGCCTTTCTTCAGCGCGGCCTCGCCTTCGATCAGCTTGGCCAATCCTTGTGGTTCGCGATCCAACCGCTTGGAAAGGAGGCGAGATATTTCGAGGGCACTAGCCGAGTCACCTGCTTCGATGAGGACGCGGGCGGCCAGTTGCAGGATCTCAGCGTCCTTGGTGCCTTTCAACGCCTCCTTGGCGGTGGAGATGGCGGAAGCGGACTGCCCCAGTTGTAATTGAGATTGGGCCAGCAGGACCTGCTTGCTTGCCGCCCGTCCCGCCTGGCCTGCCGTAAGATCCCACTTGATCCCGTCCCGCAGCGCCGCCACGGCTTCAGTTACACGCCCTTCATAAAGCGCCAAGTCCGCAATGCCCATGGATTCCAAAGAAGCGCCACGGGGACTGGCTTTTCCGGCCTGTTCGTAGGCCGCCAGTGCTTCCTCTGTCTTGCCGGCCACCAAGGCTGCCAGGGCTTTGACCACATAAGCTCGTTCGAAAGCCGGGTTCATCTTGATCACTTCGCCGGCTTCCTTGACCGCCTCCTCGAACTTGCCTGCGTAGAGTAGAAACGACGCCAGGTTGTTACGTTGAGCCACATTACGCGGGTAGATCTGGATGGCCTTACGAGCTTCCTCCACAGTCTGAGGCAGATTTCGCAAATATAAGTATGCGATTGCCAGGTTGGCGTGGCCTGCATTGTCGGCGGGAAATTGTTCCAGCAGCGCCTTGTACTCGTCCGCGGCGTGTTCATAGCTTCCTGCGATCACGTAGCTGGCGCCGCGAATCCGGTAACGCTCCCGCTGGCTCATCCCGGCTTTGGTAAGGGCAATCTTAATATTCTCTTCCGCCTTTTCCTCCTCGCCACGGTTGCGGTAAACCACGGCCATGCCGGAGTAGGCCCGGGCCATGTTTGGATCCCGCGTCACCGCCTGCTGGTAATACTTCATCGCATCGTCATATTTCCCCGAAAGCTGCGCTTCCTGACCGATCGAATAGTCGTGCGCGGCCTCGAGAGAAGTCGCGGTGAACGTTTCACCCGCCTGCGCCTGACTCGATTTGGGAGTACGGTCACCCAAAGCTTTTCGCACCGGTTGCGCCAGAGCGGCCATCGCGGCAAGCAGCTTCTCCTTGGTCGCGGCATTGACCTCGGACTCCGCCAAATTGTTCCCGGTAACCGCATCCACCACTTTCGCCCTCACCAAGTACCCTGAGCCCTCCTTGGCGATAGTGGCCGACACCACTACATTCAGCCCCTCACGCTGCGCCACCAGCCGCGCGGTGGTCCCGTCCAGCTTGCGCGCTGGCTGCATCTGGGCGGCCAAGGCGAGGGCCTGCGCGCGTGGGTAGTTATTGATGAACGAGGCGCCCTCCATCGCCGCGCCAAACAATGGCTCCAAAGTGCCGTTCAACACCTGATCACCGGTTTGATTGGCGAAGTCCGCGATCAGCACCGTGACCGGTTTGGGTGGAGGAACCGGACGCCTCAAGTAGGCGGTAATGCCGATGACCGCCGTGAGGGTTAGCGTCGCGGCGAATCCGATGGAAAGCCGCCGCCACATGCGGGTGCTTCCCGGTACCAGGACCCCCTGCCAGATTTGGATGTCGCGTACAATCTCCGCCGCGGTTTGATACCGCTTTTCGCGATCCTCAGTCAGACATTTCGCGATGATCTCCCGTACATGCTTTGCAATCGAGGGATCGAGTTGGGCCGCCTGCGGAATATTCACTTGCAGGCGTTTCTTCAGCGTCTCCATCAAGTCTTTCCCGGCGAAGGGCCGCTCCCGGGTCAACAGTTCCAGCCAAATGATCCCCACCGTGAACAAGTCGCTCCGCCCGTCGATCTCCTCGCACCGAGCCTGCTCCGGGGACATGTACTGAGGCGTGCCTAACAATTTGCCTTGGCTGCCGCCGGAATCGGCGGTGTAGGCCAAACCGAAGTCCATCACCACCACCCGGTTTTCGTTGTCGATCATGATGTTTGCCGGCTTCAAGTCCCGATGAACCACGTTCTCCTTACGGGCGGCCTCCAGACCTTCGCACACTTGGACCATGATCGCGGCTGATTCCTCCGCCGTTAGCTTTCCTTTCTCTTCGAGAAGTGTCTTCAGGTCTCGCCCCTCCACGTACTGCATCGTGATGAAGCGCAGACCATCGGCCACGCCCAGATCGTAGATACGGATTACGTTGGGATGCGTGACCTGACGGGCCAGAATCAACTCCTGCTTGAACATCCGGAGAATCTCCGGATTGTCAGCCATTTCCGGCCGGATGATTTTAAGGGCCGCAACGCGATCCACTTCGCGATCGTGAACCTTGTACACAGCTCCCATGCCGCCTTTGCCCAGCACCTGCAGCACTTCATACCGGTTGCCGATCACCGTTCCTGGGCCGATGGTGTCGTAGGACACCTTTTCGCGGGGCGCGCGGCTCCAGCCAATGGGGATACTGCGATGGGGCGTGCTGATTGCCTGGGTTGCGTCGGGGTCGGCCAGAAGGGGATCACCGGTAATTCCCATAGTAGTGTCCGGGTCCAACAGACTGTCACACTTTGGGCACCGCGTAAGTCCGCTAGCGCTGGTTGTTGTGCCGCAGTTTGGACAAGCTAGGTTCGAAAAAGCCATCAGGGCAACCCAGCCATGGGATGCGTGTCCTAGTATACTGAACTGCGTGCCTTCGGCGAAGGCGGTTTTTCCAGGGCCTCCCCTGCTGGCGCTTGCAACTGGTCAAAGAATTAGATGCAGAGAACCATCAGTCCCATAGACGGCTCAGTCTATGTCGAACGGGAGCTGGCAATATCGAAAGAGATCGAACAGGCTTTAGAGCGTGCCACCAAGGCACAACAGGCCTGGCGGCAAACCGCAGTACCGCAGCGCATGGAAACCTGCCTCCGGTTCGTCCAGGCGATGGAGCGCAATGCGGATGCCATCGCCATTGAACTGGCCTGGCAGATGGGCCGTCCGGTGCGGTACGGGGCCGGGGAGATTGTGCGCGGATTTGCCGAACGGTCCCGCTACATGATTCAAATTGCGGAGCGCGCTCTGGCCGGCATTCCGATTGAACCGAAGGACGGATTCACGCGGTTCATACGACGCGAACCTCTGGGTGTGGTCTTCACCATCGCTCCGTGGAACTACCCGTTTCTCACCGCCGTCAATTCCGTGGTTCCGGCGATTCTGGCGGGCAATGCCGTGATCCTGAAGCACTCCGCGCAAACGCCGTTATGCGCGGAACGATTCGCCGCTGCCTTCGCCGAAGCGGGCCTGCCAGAGGGCGTTTTCCAATACCTGCACCTGGGCCACGCGGACGTGGCAACGCTCATTGCGGATCCGCGCATCGCCTTTGTCGCGTTTACCGGTTCAGTGGAAGGGGGGCGCGCCATACAACGCGCCGCCAGCGCCCGCTTCATCGGCACGGCGCTGGAGCTCGGAGGCAAGGATCCCGCCTATGTCAGAGCCGACGCCAACCTCACCCACGCGGTGGAAAACCTGGTGGACGGCGCCATGTTCAACTCGGGCCAGTCCTGCTGCGCGATCGAAAGGATCTATGTCGCCTCCGCCGTCTATGAAGAATTCGTGGAGCGCGCGGTGGCTTTGACCGGGCAATACCGGCTGGGAAATCCCTTGGAGCAGGACACAACGTTGGGACCGATGGTTCGGGCAAGCGCAGCAGCATTTGTGCGCGCCCAGATCGAGGAGGCGGTCGCGCAGGGAGCCACCGCCCATGTCCATCCCGATCTGTTCCCGCTTTCTGCCGCCGGAACACCCTATCTTGCCCCGCAGGTTCTCACCGGAGTGAATCACTCCATGCGCGTGATGTCGGAGGAGACCTTCGGACCGGTGGCGCCGATCATGCCGGTTTCGGGCGATGAAGAGGCTATCCGATTGATGAACGACAGCCCCTACGGCCTCACCGCCGCCATCTGGACCAGCGATGAGGAAGCGGCCATTCGCGTCGGCGACCGTATTCAGACCGGAACATGGTTCATGAACCGCTGCGACTACCTGGATCCGGCTCTGGCCTGGACCGGAGTGGGAGATTCCGGCCGGGGCTGCACGCTATCCGTACTGGGATTTGACCAGTTGACCCGGCCCAAGTCCTTCCACCTGCGGACTGTGATTTAGCCGCAAACGGCCATCGCCGTTTTGCGGGCCGCTGCTCAGATGCCGCCGCTCTTGGCCAGTTGGGTCATCTTGTCCGCCGCCCGGTAGGCCAATGCCTGAATGGTGGCGGTGGGCTGTTGCCGCGCGGAAGTCACCAGGCTGCTGCCATCCACCAGAAACAGATTCGCGACATCGTGCGAGCGGTTGTCCGCATTCACCACCGATTTCCGCGGATCGTTCCCCATGCGGCAAGTACCCATGAGATGGCGCGAAGGAAGTACGTCCCCAACGGGCAGCGCCCACTTGGTCCTGGCGCCGGCGGCCTCCGCAATCTCCAGCATGCGGTCGCGCATGAACAGCATCGTCTTCACGTCATCAGGATGGCAATCGAAGGTGACCCGCATGGCCGGCAGGCCCCAGGCATCCTTTACCACCGGATCCAGATCCACGCGGTTGGTTTCCACCGGCAGGCAGCTGCAATGGGCCGCCAGCCCCGAGCTGTGCGTGAAGGAATCCGCCAGCACCTTCTTGTAACCTCGGCCCCATTGGGGAGCATCCGGCGGGAGTCCGGTAAGAGCGTACGCGATGGGCATCAAATCAAACCGGGAATCGATGCCGCCTCCGCCGTAGAAGCCGCGTTTCGGGTCCGCGTCGTAGTAGTCGTGCACAACACGTGTTGCCACAATCCCCTTGTACTCGTTGACCGGATGTTCAAATAAGCCCACCGTGTACGCCCAGGTGTCGAACATCAGATTCTTTCCCACCAATCCGGAGGAGTTGGCCAGCCCCTGCTGAAAGGCCGGAGACTTCGACATCAGCAGCAGGCGCGGTGTTTCCGCTCCGTTGGCGCACACCACTACGGAGCGCGCACGCTGGAACACTTCGCGCCGGCGCCGGTCAAAGTAGACCGCGCCCGTCACACGGCCCTGCCCGTTCACTGGCAGCTTTCTCACATAGGCGCCGGAGCGAATCTCGCACATACCGGTTTTTTCCGCCACCGGAATCAGCGCGGCAAGCGTGCTGGATTTTGCCCGCACCTCGCATCCGAACGCTTCGCAATAGCCGCAATGCGTGCAGGCACCCCGGCCGCGATAGGGCTTCGAAAGAATCGCCACTGGCGCCGGAAAGGAGTGCAAGCCGAGTTTGTGCGCCGCGCGATCCAGCAGCACCCCGCCCCCCTTCACCGGCATCGGCGGCAGCGGATAGGGCGCCGAGCGCGGAGAGTCAAACGGATTGGAGCCGGCGAGCCCCGAAATTCCAATCTCCTGTTCCGCCTTGGTGTAGTAAGGTTCCAGATCGGCGTAGGAGATGGGCCAGTCTTCCAGAGTCGCCCCCGCCACCGGTCCCCAACTGCTGCGCTCGCGGAAATCGCGCTCATGGAAGCGCCAGTAGTTGCCCGTGAAATGGACAGACCCGCCGCCCACCATGCGCCCATATTCCACCGCTTGCCGCACCACGGCTGGTTCGGAATCGTTCCTGCGATAGGTCATGGGCTGCACGCGGACGTCGTTGGTGATCCCGGATTGGAACTGCATCTGGAATTCATCGTGGCGGAAGTCGCTTTCCTTGAAGCGCGGACCCTGCTCCAGCAAAACGACGCTGAAGCCTGCCGTGGCCAGCTCTTTCGCCATCACGCCGCCGGCCGCCCCGGATCCAATGACGAGAAAATCCACCACCTCGGACGGTTTGTAGGGAGCTCGGCTCATTGGCCGTTCTCCGGATTGTCATAGTAGCCGAACGGTGGCTGGAAACTGTGCGCTTCTTCAAACCCGATCAGCTTCCACCCGGCGTTGCCGCGGTTGCCGCCCCAGGATGGATTGGCCAGAAATCCGGTGACCACGTGCGTCCGCACCACTTGGAAGAATTCAGTTTTCTCCACAGCGTGCAGCAGCGTGTCGCATTCCGATGCGCTCAGTGCGGCGATGGACAGGGAGGCGGGAAACAGCCGTTTGCGATGCGCTTGTACTTCCGCCAGGCCCGTCTTGTAGAGAGCGCGCTTGCTCCGGTCGAAGGTGGCCAGAGCTCGATCGATAAAGTAGATGACCCCGGCTTCGCGCGCACCCGGAGTCTCATCGGTGGGAATGATGGCCGAGGCAATCGCCTCGATCTCTCCCGCCGTGACACGGTCCAATGATTCCAGGCGCGTGGATTGGGCGGTTACCGATTCATGGGCGTGCTGCGCTGCTTCAAGAATGGCCGGACTCAGCGCGAGCGCAGAGCGCATGAGTGCACGGCGGGAAATCTCCTCGAATGGCATATCGTGGTCAAGTATACAACCCCGGCTACTGTTCCAGCGAGGCGCAGAGGATCTCTTCGTCGTTGCGCGCAAAGATGTGGCGGCCGGCATAGGCCGGATGCGACCAGTTGACCGCTCCCAACTCGCGCCGGCCAATGCCCGCCGTTGAGGTCGGCTTGATCAGTTTGGTGCGGCTGATCTCTTCGTAGCCTTTGGGCGTGAACCGGGCGATGATCAGGTCCCCGCGATCGTTGTTGATGAAGTACCGGTCGCCATGCCGGACCATCAGTCCGGTAGACCAGCGGGCCTTCTCCTGAGTCAGGGCCAGCGACTCCCAGACACGCTCCCCCGTCTTAGCCACCAGACACCGAAGCTGGCCGTAGCTGTCGATTCCGTAGATATATCCACCGTCAATCACCGGGGTGTTGATCAGCGTGTGCAGCCCGTCGGTCTGAATCTCGCTCACGCTTTTGCCCTTCCACAGCATGCGCGCGGCCGGAGTGGTGGAATCCAGCTCCATCATCATCGATCCGGTGTAGAAGGAGGAGATCAACAAATAGTTGCCGCTCTGCACGGGCGTCGCCACCGCAAGGCCCATTTGCGCGTTGAAGGGTTGTTGCCAGTAGATCTCCCCATCGGCCGGATTCAGAGAAACCAGCGCCGTGGCGTGCCAGATGATCAACTGCCGTTTGCCTCCGGCGCTAATCAGAATGGGCGAGGCGTATCCAGGTTCGGAGTTGGCATCGAGCGCCCGCCAGACCTCCTTGCCCGTCATCTTGTCAAAGGCCACTACTTTCGAATTGTTCTCGCCGCCAACCACGGCGATGACGTGGTTGCCGTCTATCAGTGGGGACCCAACCGTTCCCCATACCGGAACATTGCTCTTGTACTCCTGTACAAAATTGCGTGACCAAAGAACCATGCCGGATTTCGCGTTCAGGCAGACCAGATTTCCCTTGGCCCCGAGTGCGTACACACGGTCGCCATCCACCGTCGGGGTGGCGCGCGGCCCGATTGCGTAGCTACCCATCAGCCCGGTGTAGTCGGCGTCCCAGGAACTCGTCCAAAGCACACGTCCCGTCTTCTCCTCGAAAGCCACGGCGCGTTCCTTGCCATGATTGGTGTCCCGGCGTTCGAAGTCCAGGACAAAGACACGCCCTTGCGAGACGGCTGGTCCGCCGAAGCCCCCATGGACCGGGGCCCGCCACCGGATCTTCAATCCGGTTGGGGGGAACTGCTCCACGATGCCAGTCTCTTTCCAGACCCCCACGCGCCCGGCGCCGCGCCACTCCGGCCAATCCTCCGCCAGGGCCAGGCCGGCCAGCAGCAGGACGGGGAGGAATTTTGTCTTGGGCATTCTACGAGTTCCCGCGTCGTGATTTTAGCACTTCGAACACGATGGGCAAGACGGAGATGAACACAATCAATATGATGACCTTGTCGAAATACGCCCGGACCAATGGGTAGCTCCCCAGGCTATAACCGAGCAGCGTCAGGGTCGTCACCCAACCGATGCCCCCAAAAACGTTAAACAGGAGAAATCGCGGGTAACCCATGTTGGCCACTCCCGCAACAAAAGGAGCGAACGTGCGGATGATCGGCACGAATCGCGCGTAAATGATGGTCTTGCCCCCATGCTTTTCGTAGAACGCGTGCGTCTTGCGCAGATGCTCCTGCTTGAACAAGCGCGAGTCCGGCCGGTTGAAAATCCTGGGCCCCGTCCTCTTGCCAAGCGCATAACCGACGCCGTCTCCAATGATGGCTGCCGCAATCAACACCAGAATGATGGCCGCAATGTTCAGTTGGCCCGCTCCCGCCACCACCCCTACCGTGAACAGCAGCGAGTCACCCGGCAGGAAAAAACCCATCAATAGCCCGGTTTCGGAAAAGACGATGCCCGCCAGCAGGGCATAACCCCATACACCGCTGAAGACCGTCGACAGGAGATGGATCAACCGTTCCGGCGTGGTAAGAATCCGGAGTAAGTCGAAAAGAGAATCGATCATTGTGGGAAGCTCGGAAGGGGTCCGGCTAGCCCTTGTAGCTGGCCGCCAACCGCTTGACTGCGTCCTCGTTGACCTTGATTTTCCCTGCCTGTTTGAGTGTTCGGACCAAACCTTCCTCGAACATTTCGCGCCGCTCGCGCAGCTTCTTGTCGCGAAGACCGGTGACAATGGCATCGCGCTGTTCATTGATCTTGGACGCGTCGGCTCCGGAACGGGAAACAATCTTGAAGAAGTACGGCGTGGAGGCCACACGGTAGAGTCCGATCACAGAACCAACTGGATTCAAAAAGGGCTGCTCGCCAAAGTAGGCCGATGGTCCAACTCCTGTCATTTGTGAATTGCGTTCAAACTCATTGGTCTCGATCAGTTTGACCTTCAGTTCCTGCGCCGTCCGGCGGAAATCCTTGTTGTTGGCCTTCAGACGCGCCTCAAACTCGCGAGCCTTCGCCTCCGCCATCTGTTGCGCTTTTCCGGCTGCCAGGAAATCGCGAGTCTGCTTCTCCACGTCGGCCAGTGGAGCCGGTTTCTGCAGAATGATATCGCTGACCACGGCAACGGCCAGCTTGTTCTCCGGCAATTGGACCACGTCTGTGACACCACCCTTGGGCAACGGCGCCAGCGCGTTGGTCAACTCGCGGCTCACTCCCACCTGGGGCAATGGGTCGGTCGGGGCAAGGTTCTCCGCTTTGATGTACACCAGGTTCAACCGCTTGGCGATCTCCTGCGCCTGCGTCGGATTCTTAACCAGTTCGGCGTGCGCCTGGTCGGCCAGTGCCGGCATCTTTTCGAAGATCTGCACGCGCCGTACTTCCTTTGCGAGGTCGGCCTTCACTTCATCAAACGGCTTGATACGCGCGTTCTCTTTCTCCATGGTTTGGATGATGTGGTAGCCGAACATGGTTTCCAGCGGCGAAGAAATCTCTTTCGCCTTCAGCGAAAACGCCTTCGCTTCGAACTGCGGCACGGTCTGCCCGTGTTGTATCCAGTCCAGGTCTCCGCCTTTTTGCGCCGAACCCGGATCCTCAGAGTTCTCCTTCGCCAGTTTGGCGAAGTCGGCCCCGCCCCGGATCTGCTTCAGGAGATCCTCGGCCTTTGCCAGCATTTTTGCCTTGCCGGCCGCATCCATCCCAGTGGTCTTCAGGAGAATGTGACGAACCTTGGCTCGCTCCTCCACCTTGTATCGGTCTTTGGAGGACTCATAGGCTTGCTTGAGAACGGCGTCGGTGACCGGGATCGCCTCGCCCAGCTTCACCTCGTCCACCAGAATCAGATCATAGGAGCGGCGCTCCGGAGTCTTGTAGTTGGCCTGGTTCGCCTTGTAGTAGCTGGCTATTTCCTCGGCTGAAACCGAAACTTGCGAGGTGTAATCGGACGACTCAAACTTGACCACCTCCAGCTTGGCCTTCTCGCCTCGGTGCTGATACTCCGCTTCAATCTCCTTCGGCGTCACAATGATGCCCTCAAACACGATTCCCTGCAGCTTGCTCAGGAGAATCTGCTTGCGGACGTTCTCTTCAAACTCCGGAATCGTCATGTTCATCTGCGTCAGGTACTGCTGGTAGGCGTCAGTCCCGACGAATTGGCCGTTCTGGAACAGTTGCGGAATCAGTTTCCGGATCCCCGCGATGAGTTCCTCGTCGCTTACCATGAACCCCATCTTCTTAGCCTGGTACACCGTTGCCATTTCCCCCACATACTGTGTGACCATCTGCGGAACCAGCAATTCGGCCATGTCGCGCGGAAACTGTTGCTGCCGCATCTGCATCTGGATCAGCTTGTGGATAGAGGCGGCCGTAATCGTGGCATCGCCGACCTCGGCCAGGATCTGCTGATTCCCGCTGCCAAACCCGCTCCCGAATCCCGGTATGAGGGTGACGATCATGGACAGAGCCACTGCCGAAAGGATCACGATCAACAGGTAGCGTGTGGCTTTACCTTGATTGCGAAATAGATCAAACATGGGGGAATAGAACTCCTAAAATTCCGCACGCTGCCTGCCAAACCGGCCTTCCATGGCCGGCACCGGCGCGTGTCAGCATAAATCTACGTCCCTTCAGTATAGCTGGAATCCGGCCGGGGCACCCCCATGCCGCACTCCTGGTGGACCGCGCGAACCGCCTTGTCCAGCCCGTCCCGGCTCACCACGATCGCGATGGTCAGCTCGCTGGAGCCCTGCGCAATCGCGATAATGTTCACGTTTTCTCGCGAGATGGCCGTGAAAATTCGGCCTGCCAGGCCCGGTGTGCCTTGCATTCCTTCTCCCACCACCGCCAGCAATCCGACTTGATCGTCTACATCAATTGGCTTCAGATAGCCATGCGCCAGCTCCAAAGATAGCGATGCCTCCAGCGCCGCCAGCGCGCCCGGCAGTTCCTCCTTGCGCACCAGGAAACAAAAGCTTTGCCGGTAGCTGGAACTGGACATCGCCAGCACCTCCGTGCTTGAGGTGCCCAACGCTTCCAATGCCCGCCCCATCAATCGCGTCCCGGAGACTTCCGCGCTCGCCGGTTCCACAGACACCAACGCGACTTTGGCCAGCGACGTCACCGCCCGCGGACCGCCTGGCGCCCGGATCGAAGGCACAATCTTGGTCCCCGGTTTCTCCGGCGCAAAACTGTTCTTGCTCCACACCGGAATCTTGCGTTCAATCAACGGAGCCAGAGTACGCGGATGCAGCACCTTGGCGCCGTTGTAGGCCAGTTCCGCCGCTTCGCGGTAGGTCACCTCCCGCAAAACAGCCGGAGATTCGACAATGCGCGGATCAGCCGACATGATTCCGTCCACGTCGGTCCAGATCCAAAGCTCGGAGGCATCCAGGGCCGCGGCCAGAATCGATGCCGAGAAATCGGAGCCGCCGCGGCCAAGAGTGGTCGGGCGGCCATCGGAGGAGGCGCCATTGAAACCCGTGAAAACCGGTAGGATTCCCTGTTCAATCATCGGCCGCAATACGGTTTGCGCCCTTTCCCGTGTCGGACGCATCAACGGTGTCGCATTGCCGAAAACCGCGTCGGTGACAATCACATCCTGCCCGTTCACGGCCCGCGAGGCGATTCCCTGCGAGTTTAGGTAGGCCGCCATCAGGATCGCCGAAAGCCGTTCTCCGATCGCAATCGCCTCATCCACCGATCGTGGCGGACGTTCACCCAGCAGGAGTATCCCGCCCGCGATCCGCCGGAATTCGGCCACAAGCGCCTCGACATCCCGCAAGGCATCCGTTTGCGCCTCACCGCTGAGCAACTGGCGGCACGTCTCCCGGTGCCCCTCGAGCAACTTCTCCACATTGGCGTCCAAACCCTTGCGGTCCCCACCCTCGGCGTGCCGCAGGGAATCGATCAGCAGATCGGTGACCTTCGACATCGCCGAAACCACCGCCACCACATCTCGCCCCGGGCGCTGCGCCGCCGCCAGCCCGGCCGAAATGCGGATTCGCTCGGCCGAGCCCATACTCGTCCCGCCGAACTTCATCACTAGCAAATCGTTCAACGCTGGTAATCCTTTCCGTTCGACGTCCGCTCGCGGACCAGTTTCAGCAGCCCCAGCTCCACCTCTTCGATGGAATGCGCGGAGGAGTCGAAGTAGACCGCGTCCGGGGCTTGCAGCAGCGGGGATTCGGCCCGCGTCCGGTCTCGCTGGTCCCGCTCATTGAGGTCCCGAACCACTTCCTCCTTAGAGGGACTGGGCGCTTTCGTCTCCAGTTCCTTGAGCCGCCGCGAAGCTCGTATCTCCGGGTCCGCATCCAGAAAAATCTTCACGTCCGCGTTGGGGAACACCACCGTCCCGATGTCGCGCCCTTCCATCACCACCGAGGAATTCTCCGCAATTTGCCGCTGCTTTTGCACCAAGGCCCGCCGCACGCCCGCCACCGACGAGACCCGCGAGGCAGCTTGGGATATCTCCGGTGACCGTATCGCTTCGCTTACATCCTCATCATTCAGCGTCACCCGAGGCGGATCAGCGGAAAGCCCGATGATGGCCGCGATGGCTAGCTGCTCCAGCGCCAGCATGTCCGAGAGATCCACGCCCTGGCGCATGGCCCACAACGCCACTGCCCGATACATCGCTCCCGTGTCTATATAGATAAAGCCAAGTTTGGAGGCAAGACGGCGTGCGATGGTACTCTTGCCCGCCCCGCCGGGACCATCAATGGCGACGATAATCCTGCGGCTCATGCGCCCGCTCCCGGCTTCTTTCCAGATAGTGGATTTCTGGCAAAGAGAAACTCCTGCACCGGCCGGCCCTCGATCAAATGTTCTTGAATGATCCGTTCCAATGCCTCTGGCGTCGCCGAGTGATACCAGGCGCCCTCCGGATAGACCACCGCGATCGGGCCCTGCTCGCAGACACGCAGGCAATTTGCCTTTGTCCGGTATACGCAGGGACTCGCCTGGAGCAAGCCCAACTCCGCGAGCCGCCGCTTGAGATACTCCCAGGACGCATTGGATTCCTCGCGCGGTGAGCACTTCGGATTGGTCTGATCCGCGCACAGGAAGATGTGCCGCCCCACATCGCCAATGTGCAGCCCCGCTGCCACCGATGCCAGCTGTTTGGATTTCTCTTCGATTGGGTCCATTGGTTCTGTCTTCTCTTCCACTTCTAAGGTACACGCGCAAAACGGAGCCGCGCTTCGCGGCCCTTTGCGCTTATGATGGAATCCCATGACCCCGCGCGAATTCGACAAATTGGTCCAGCGCGCGCTGCGGGCGATTCCGGCCGGTTTCCGCAGCAGGCTACACAACGTGGTGTTCCTGGTGGAGCCTGAGCCGCCCAGGCCAGGACTGCTCGGGCTCTATCATGGCAGGCCCTTGACGGAGCGAAGCGTGAGCGACTCCTTCACGTTGCCGGATCAGATCATCATTTATCAAGGGACGCATGAACGGCTGGCCCGCTCAGCCCAGGAACTGGAACAGATGGTCAAGGATACAGTATGGCACGAGATCGCCCATTACTTCGGAATGAATGAGGCCCAAGTGCGCCGGGCCGAGCGCCGCCGTCAGCGTGCGCGCACCGGGGCTCCCGATTGGCGCACCCCGCAACAGGACTAGGCTTGCGCGGCGCACGACATTCCTGTTGAATGGGAATCTATGAGACTCCTCTTTGTTGCATCCGTTGGCCTCTGGATGGCTCTCGCAGCAAGTGCCCAGACCGCGGCGTTCGCGATTGTGGAGAAAAAGGCCGGCGCGGTTGGTTTCTACTCCAGCGACGGCAAGCGCCTTTCCGGGACCAAGGTGGGCGAGCATCCCCACGAGATCGTCTTTTCACCGGATAGGAAACTTGCCTACGTGAGCGACAACGGCATCCTTTGGATGCAATATGCCGGCGAAGGGGGCAACACGATCTCCATCATTGACCTCGCCGCCCAAAAGAAAATCGGCGTAATCGACCTCGGCAAGAACCGCCGCCCCCATGGAATGGATGTGGATCCGAAGACCGGTCACATCGTGGTGACCACCGAGAATCCGGACGGCCTGCTGCTGGTGGATCCGGTGGCCCGCAAGGTGATCCGCCGCTACGATGTGCACGGCGAAGACCCCCACATGGTGCTGCTGGACCCCGCCGGGGAATGGGCCTATGTCAGCAACACCAGTACGAACGCCCTGGCCGCCATCCGCCTTTCCGATGGCCTGGTCAAGTTGATTCCAACCGATGCCCGGCCGCAGGGAGCCGTTTTTTCCCACGATGGCAAGACCATCTATTTGACCAATTCCGACGGCAATTCGATTTCCATCATCGATGCCCAAAAGAAGGAACGCGTCGGCACCATTGCCACCGGCAAGGGTCCCGGCCGTGTTTCCCTGACCCCTGACGGCAAGACGCTGGTGTACAACCTCCAGCCCGGGCAGGGCATCGGTTTCGCCGATGTCGCCACCCGGAAACAAATAAAGGAAATCTCCTTGGGTGGCAACCCGTTGTCCATGACCCTGTCCCGCAACGCTCAACTTGCATATCTGGGTCTTCAGGATTCAGACAAAGTCGTCGTGGTCTCAGTGCCGGATCGCAAGATCCTCAGGACCTTTGACACGCCCAAGGAGGCCGGACCGGATCCCGTGCTTCCGTTGAATTGACCAACCCTGCGCCTCGCCCACGGCAGCCGTGTTTCGCAGTAAGATTCCCAAGTGGGCTCTCGCCATCTTTGGATGTCGCTGTTGATCCCGGTCGCGCTGTGCGCTCAACCGGATCAGCTTGCGCAACGGGCGCGACGATACTTCACGGATCTGGTCCGCCTCAATACCACCAACCCGCCGGGCAACGAGACCCTCGCCGCCAACTACATTCGCCGCGTTCTGGCAGCGGATGGGATCGCGGCGGAATTGCTGGGCGGCGATAAGACCCGCCTGAACGTCGTGGCAAGGCTCACCGGCAGCGGCGCCGCCCGCCCGCTGCTTTTGATGGCCCACACCGATGTGGTTCCCGCCGAGCAGTCGCAATGGTCCGTGGATCCGTTCGCAGCCAGGACCAACGCCGGATTCGTATATGGCCGCGGAACCCTCGACGACAAATGCCTCCTCGCCGCGGAGATGGCGGTGCTGGTGGAACTGAAGCGGCGCGGCGTGAAGCTCGCCCGCGACGTGATCCTGTTGGGGGAAGCGGATGAAGAGGCCGGATCCACCGGCATACAGTGGCTGATCGCCAACGCCTGGGCGAAGATCGACGCCGAGTTCGCCGTCAACGAGGGCGGCTACGCCATGGACACCCCCTCCGGCGTGCGCCTCTTCCAGATCCAAACCTCGGAAAAGATCCCCACTCGCGTCGTCCTGACCGCACATGGAACAGCGGGTCACGGCTCGCTGCCGCGCGCCGACAATCCCGTGGTCCGCCTGGCGCGCGCCATCACGCGCCTCACCGAGGCCGATCAACCCGTCGCGCTCAGCACAACCACGCGGCGCTACCTGCGTGAGATTTCGAAACTCCCGGACTACCAGTGGTTGACGCCCCTGTTGCCCAGCCTCGAGCACTCATCATCCTCCACCGCCGCCGCGAACGCTACGCAAGCCAGGGACTCCGAGATCGACGCGATTCTCCACACCACCATCTCCCCCACAATGCTCCAGGCCGGCGTCAAAATAAACGTCATTCCCAACACCGCGTCGGCGCAACTGGACGTCCGGCGATTGCCCAACGAGACCAGGGAAGAGGTAATGGCCCGCTTCCGCCGCATCCTCAACGACACCTCCGTAAACGTGGAAGCAGCCCCCGGCCAGGACATGCCATCCACCGAGCCCAGCTCCCTAACCACTCCCCTGTACCTCGCGATGGAAAAGGTGTTTGCCCGCGCTCATCCCAGGGGCCTCGTTGTACCTTACATGACGCGCGGAGCCACTGACGGTTCCTACCTCCGCCACAAAGGCATGGCCGTCTATGGCGCGCCGGTCTTCCTGCGCACCGACAAGGAAAGCCGCGCCCACGGCAACGATGAACGGCTCGGCCTCGCCAGCTTCGATGCCGGGGTCGGCTTGCTGTGGGAAATCGTAACGGCGGTCGCCGCGCAATAGCCATCGATGAGTTTTTCTGTCGATCAGATATTCTGTAGGGGTTATGGCCAAACAGACGAGCTCCTTAGCATTTGTAGGCAGAGTGGGGCAGCGCCGCCAAGTAGTGCTTCCGAAACCCTTGTGCGATGAGATTGGACTTGGCGAAGGGGATTTCGTCGAGGTAACCGTCAAAGGAGGCTTGCTGCTTGTGAAGCCCAAGCGGCTGGTAGATGTGCATGATACTTTGACACCCGGCGAGGCTGAAAAAGTGCGGCATGGCGTGAAACAGATGAGACAAGGTAAAACCCGCCCGTGGAACGCGCTGAAGAATGACCTGGGGCTGTGAGCTCACCCGGGACGCCGAAGGTGACTTGAATCGGCTTCCGCGCGATGTGCAGTAGCCCGCGGCGCGCGCGTTTACCCGGATGGAAACCAGTCCGTTTCAGGGCGACGTCAAAGCACTCAAGCGCAAGGAATGGCAGGGGCTCTTCCGCCGGAGGCTGGGTTCGTATCGTATTATTTTCGCTATGGACCATCAACGCAAAACAGTAACAGTGGTTCGTGTCCTTCTTCGCTCCGGGAAAACATAGCGTTAGACCACCCTTGCGCGGGGCGTCAGATTTAATTCGCCCTCACTGCACCGGGCCAAGATAGCGGTCAAACCAGTCGAGCGTCTCCTTCACCACCAGGTTGCGCGGGACCACGTGTCCCGACTCGACCAGGAAGTGACGTTTCTGGCCGGGCGGTGAACCAAGCAGCCGGAACAAGGGAACTTGCAGCTGATCGAATGGCGTATCAAAGTCGTTCCTGCCATTGATCATGAGCACCGGAGCGCGAATCCTGGAAACAAAGTTGATTGCATCGCTTTCCGGAGGACTTTCGCCGCTTGGAAGTCCCCCCGCTTGCAGGACAATCGCTTGGAACCTATTATCCACCGCCAGGCAGGGCAGCGCGGTTATGGATCCCATGCTGATACCGTAGTAGCCCAGTTTGTTGTGATTGAGGTCCTGCCGGGATTCCACGTAGTCGACGGAGCGGCTCAGATCCTTGCACATTTGGATCTTGAGATCCCTCCAGGCGAGCGGCCCGCTGATTGCCGTCCTGATGCGACGTTCATAGGTGCCCTTGTAGACCGGATATAGAACCGCCCTCCCGCTTTGCACGATGAAGCGAATCCAGTGGAGACTGAGACTGTCCATCTTGTTCATCATCGGAGCAAACCCGGCGGGAAAGTGGACGACGGTCTGGTAAGGCGTAGCCGCATTCTTCGGCAGGTACAAGTACGCGACCACCCGCTCGTTTCCGTAGGCCGCGTTGAAAGTGATTTTCTCAATCCGCCAGGCGGGATCATTGTTCTCCTGGGCCTCCACCTTCGCATCGAGTGGGCTTCGGTCGTAGGAATAGAGGCTCTTGTATACGAGGAACTGTTCTTCGGTGGCTGGTTTTTCACTGGAATAGTCGCGAACCTGCCTGGTCAAAGGACCCTTTAGAGTTTCCGCAACGGGGCGGGAATACCGGACGCACCGAAAACCAAATAGTTCGGCCCGCTCGAACGGCACACGGGCGTCCTCATCGCCGAACACGTAACTGGGCTCGGACCACGCCCCGCCCATGATGTAACGTTTGCGGCCGGATTCATTCCAGCACCATTCCTTGGCGTTGCCGGCGGTGTCAAAGGCTCCGAAGAAGTTAGCACCCTGGAACTTACCCACCGGGGCCAAACCCTTCCCGCCAAAATTGCTGAGAAGAACAATCTCGGAACTCAGCGGGCGGTAAAGAGCCGCCTGCCGCCAGTGAGGCACTGTGGGAAGCTCCTTTCCGACGAATTCGGCGTAGGCCGCCGCCTCGAACCAACTGACGCCGGTGACCGGGAGTTCCGCCGATCCCTCAGCATAGGCGCCCAGCTCCCACTTGGCCGGCCCCGGCCGCCCGGTTGCGTCCACAAGCCGTTTCATCCCCTCCTCCCAGCTCAGCGCATGGCCCCCTTCCTGGAATATCTGCTTCCAATATTTGCGATCTCGATACCCTCCGGCATCCACAAACTTCTTGTATTCGGCGTTGGTCACCTCATACCTGTCCATCCAGAAGTCATCAAGAGGCGCTGGTTGGTCTGGCCTGCCCGTGCCGAGCACCAGAACCATGCCAGGAGGTGTGGATTCCTTTGGCGTCAATTTCACGACAGGCATAAAGATAGAGTGATTAGCCCAGAGGGTGTCCGCATACCCTTGTTTGGTGACACGCCAACTTAGAAACATCAGCGGGAGCCTGGCCGGGTCAATCGGAGAGCGGCCCACGTGAACCCACTCGCTCTCCGGTTTCATGTAGTCGCGGATGTAGACATCGGCGCCAGAGGGATCTGTGAGGACGGGCCGGGCAACACCAACGGCATCCCACACCCTCTTCATCGCCGGATCATTCGGTTTACCCTCGTCCAGCATTTGGGCCAGGCGGTAGGCCTCCATCATGGCGCCCCGGTCGGCCAGAGTCTCCACCTGCTGCATTGCTTTCTCGCGGGCGATGCGGCCCTGCTCGCGCCAGATCCAGAAGCCCCCGCCGGCAACGGCGATCAGAAGGATGGCTGCCAGCGGAGTGGCGATGCGCCGGTTGGTCTTCGTTGACGCCGGAACCTCTTCACCGAGCAGCGCCCGCAAATCGACCGTGAGATCCTCTACATGCTGATACCGTGCAGCCGGTTCCTTGGAAAGCGCTTTTTTCAACACGCGATCGATGCCCGGCGGCAGGTCCGAACGAAGGGATGTCAGCGGTTCCGGCTCCTTGTGCAGAACCGCATACAGCAGCGCCGCCTCTGACTCGGCCTCAAAGGGCAGCTTGCCGGCGATGAGCTCGTGGATCACAACACCCAGCGACCAGATATCACTACGCCCATCCGCCGTGTCCGCTTCGAAAAGCTCAGGTGCCATGTACGCCGGAGTGCCCAGGCTGACTCCGGTACGGGTCAACCGCGCACGCGTCGACAGCCGCGCAAGGCCAAAGTCCATGATCTTGACTTGGCCCTTCTTGTTGAGCATGATATTGGCGCTCTTGATGTCTCGATGGACAACACCCAATTCATGAGCCGCCTGCAATCCGTCCGCGACATGGACGGCGATCCCGAGCGCCTCTTCAACGGGCAGCGGCCGCCGCTTGCGCTTGGCATCCAGCGTTTCCCCATCCACAAACTCCATCGCCAGAAACCCGCGTTCCTCGTCGATCTCATAAACCGTGCAGATGTTCGGGTGGTTCAATGCGGCGGCGGCGCGAGCCTCCTCCAGAAACCTGCGCCGGGAATCTTCATCTTCGGTCGAGGATTGCGGCAGAAACTTGAGAGCTACCAACCGGCCGAGCTTGGTGTCCTCGGCCTTATAGACGACACCCATACCGCCTTCGCCCAGTTTCTCGAGGATTCGATAATGCGAAATCGTTTGCCCGGTCATTGCTTGTTCTATCATGCTCTCCGGACACGCTCCGGCCCAACCAGTTCTTGCAGCAACGGCGATTGTGGATAAGGGTGCACCAGGTACTGCTGGAATCCTTCCCCGTACTCGAAATCGGCCTGCGAACCCACCTTGGCCGACCATGCCGCCATCGTTTCCAGGTAGTCGTCCATGCCGTGATGTTCCTTCAGCCAAAGTCGCTGGCTCTCGTGGCACGCCAGCATCCGCCGCTTGTCTTCTAATTTGGATGTGATGTCCACAACGAATTGGGGGCGCGCGGGTAGGCCCTGACGGTCCAGCCCCTCGGCCGGATCAGTGAAGTAGAGGTGCGGAATCGACCCCAGCGGTCCCCAATCCCCAAAAGCCGAAGTGTCGTAATTCGGCGCGGGAGCCGCAAAGCAGGCATCGCGCACCAGCAAACTGGTGGCCTCATGATCGCAGTGATAGTCCGATGGCGGTGCTGTGATCACCAGGTCCGGTTGTAGCCTCCGTAATAGCGCAGTGACGTGCCGCCGCGAGGCATCGTCGTTGATGATGGCCAGATCCCGAAACTCGGCGCAAAGGTAATCAGCCCCAACTACCGCCGCGGCTCGTGCCGCCTCCTCGCGCCGGATCGCCGCAATTTCATTCGCCCTGTGGTGCCGCGAACCGCAATCGCCCGGCGTCATCGTGACGATGCTGATGTGGTGTCCGGCCGAGGCCAGCAAGGCCAGCGTTCCACCGGTAAAGATTTCCGCATCGTCAGGGTGCGCGTGAATGTGCAGGATTCGTTTTGACATGCGCTCTCCAAGTATCCCACGCGTTGCGCGAAGTCCACATGGCTCGATACCATGGGATTTCCTCCGGAATTCTCATCATGTCCAATCCCCTAAACAAATACAGCTCTCGAATCACCCAGCCGCCTTCCCAAGGCGCCTCCCAAGCCATGCTCTATGCCACCGGCCTCACCGAAGCCGACATGAACAAGGCGCAAGTCGGCATTGCCAGTGTCTGGTTTGAAGGCAATCCCTGCAACATGCACCTGCTCAAGCTCGGGGACAAGGTCAAGAAGGGGGTGCAGGCGGCCGGACTCGTCGGGTTCCGCTACAACACTGTAGGCGTGAGCGACGGCATCTCGATGGGTACCGAAGGCATGAGCTTCTCGCTGCAATCGCGCGATCTCATCGCGGACTCCATTGAAACCATCACCGGCGGACAGTGGCACGACGCCACCATCTGCCTTCCCGGCTGCGACAAGAACATGCCCGGATGCCTCATCGCGCTCGGACGCCTCAACCGCCCCGGCCTCATCGTCTATGGCGGGACCATCAAGCCGGGCTGCGCCGGCGGAGAGAAGCTCGACATCGTGTCCGCCTTCCAAAGCTACGGTGAATTCATTGCCGGCAATATCACCGATGCCCAGCGCCAGGACATCATCCGCCACTCCTGTCCCGGCGCCGGAGCCTGCGGCGGCATGTACACCGCTAATACCATGGCTTCGGCCATCGAGGTGATGGGGATGTCGCTTCCCTATAGCTCCAGCACCCCCGCCGAAAGCAAGGACAAGCTCAAGGAATGTACCCGCGCCGGACGCGCCATCAAGGTGCTGATGGAGAAGGACATCAAGCCGCGCGACATCATGACGCGCAAGGCTTTTGAGAATGCGATGGTGCTCATCACCGTCCTGGGCGGCTCCACCAACGCCGTGCTCCACCTGATCGCCGTGGCCCGGTCAGTCAATGTGAATCTCACGATCGACGACTTCCAAAGCGTCAGCAACCGCGTCCCTCTGCTCGCCGACCTCAAGCCGAGCGGCAAGTACGTGATGGAAGAGCTGCACGAGATCGGCGGCATTCCAGCCGTGATCAAGATGCTGCTCGCCGAAGGCCTGCTCGATGGTAAGTGCATGACCGTGACCGGCAAAACCCTTGCCCAGAACGTCAAGCGCCTCCCCGGTCTCAAGGAAGGCCAGCAGATTATCAGGCCGGTTTCGTCCCCCATCAAGGCCACAGGCCACATCCAGATCCTCAGGGGCAATCTGGCCCCGGAAGGCGCGGTGGCCAAGATCACCGGCAAGGAAGGGCTGGTCTTCACCGGTCCGGCCAAGGTGTATGACTCGGAAGAGGAGATGCTCCACGCGCTGGAGCGCAAAGAGATTGTCAAAGGTGACGCCATCATCATTCGCTACGAGGGGCCCAAGGGAGGTCCCGGCATGCCCGAGATGCTCACTCCCACCTCCGCCATCATGGGCGCCGGACTCGGCAAGGACGTCGCCCTGCTCACCGATGGCCGCTTCTCCGGCGGTTCCCACGGCTTCATCGTCGGCCACGTTACACCGGAGGCCCAGGAGGGCGGCCCCATCGCCCTGGTCCGGAACGGGGACAGAATTACTGTCGATGCGGACCGCAAAGTGCTCTCGGTGGATCTATCCGATGAGGAACTTGCCGCGCGCCTCGCCGCCTGGCGCATGCCTCCCTACAAAGCCGAACGAGGCACGCTCGCCAAATACATTCGACTGGTGAAGAACGCCAGCTTCGGCTGTGTCACCGACGAATAAAGCATAAAATTAAGTCCAATGATCGGCCGTACGTTGGCGCACTACGAGATCCTGGAAAAGATCGGCGCCGGAGGCATGGGCGTTGTCTACCGCGCACGCGATACCAACCTGCGCCGCGAGGTGGCCATCAAGGTTGTGGGCGAGCAGGCCCAATTGGATGCGAGCGCCCGCGGACGCCTGTTGCGGGAGGCCCGCACCGCCTCCGCGCTGAACCATCCCAACATCTGCACCATCTACGAGGCCGGCGAGGCCGGCGGAGAAACCTACATCGCCATGGAGTTGGTGGAAGGCCAACCCCTGAGTGCCATGATCGCGCGAGGCGGGCTCCCAGTAGAGGTTGCCATACGTTACGCTGTGCAGGTCGCCGGCGCCTTGGCCCATGCTCACGACCGCGGTGTGGTGCATCGCGATCTGAAATGCGCCAACGTGATGGTCACCCCGGAAGGCCGGCCCAAAGTGCTGGATTTCGGTTTGGCAAAGCGAGCAATGGAGGCGCCGGGCGAGGGCGAAGCCACTCGAACCGAGGATCCGCTCACCAAAGCCGGAGCCATCGCCGGCACCCTCGCCTATATGGCGCCGGAGGTGCTGAGCGGCCATCGGGCCGATGCCCGCAGCGACCTGTGGGCCCTCGGCGTCATGCTCTACCATTCCTTGACGGGAACGTTGCCGTTCCGGGGAAAGACCACCTTCGAGATTACCTCGGCCATCCTGCGGGATCCGGTGGCGCTGCCGCAAAGTGGCGCGACACCACAGAGCCTTTCACCCATCCTCCAACGGCTGCTTGCCAAGCAGCCTGACGAAAGATACCAGCGGGCCGGCGAGGTGCGCGCGGCGCTTGAGGCCATTCAGCCAGGTGCACAAGTAGTCCCGCCTTCGCGACGGAACTGGTTCTGGGTCGCCGCCGCCGCGGTTACCGTTACCGCGGCAGCCGTCTGGGTCGGCATCGACAGGCAGCGTAACCCAACCGCGCCGCCCGGTGGGCCGCGCCTCAGCGACGGCAACCGCCCGTCCAAAAATCCCGAGGCGAACGCCTACTACGAGAAAGCCATGTTGTTTGCAGGCGGAGGGGCCCGGCACGATCCCATGCAGATGCGGCGGATGATGGAGCGGGCTCTGGAACTGGACGCGAAGTTTGCCGCGGCCCGCGCCATGATCGCTTTCACGCAGATGCTTCTCGCTATGTCGGGGGCCTCCAAGGACCAGGGCCTGCTCTACAACGCGCAAGAGCAAGCCCGCCAAGCCTTGAAAGATGACCCTGATTGCAGTCTCGCCCATTCTGTCCTGGCAGGAACGTATCTCATCCAGGGACGCAAGGAGTTGGTCCTGGAAGAAGTGACCAAGGCCCTGCTAACCAATGAGGCCGACCCAGCAGTCCACACGTGGGTCCCGATGCTCCATCAAATGAACGGAGACTACGGGCAGGCCCTCAGCGAGGCGAAGCGCATCACTGCACGATGGCCGCTGTTTTGGCCGGCCCGTCTGGGTCTGGGTGAAGTGCTGCGCGAACAGGGCGACATTGCAGGAGCAATCCGGGAACAGGAGGGAATCCTGGAGCAGGATACTCAGCTTGGCGCGGCCCTGGCCTGTCTAGCTCTTGCTCATATGGATGCGGGCGAGTTGCTGAAAGCCCGCCAGGCTCTGGAACGCATGCGCCCGGCGGAGCGTCCGGCCTTGCGTGGCCGGTTGGCCTGGGCGCGGCTCTTGGCTCTTGAGCATAAGAGGGCAGAAGCGTTGCGCGAAATGGACAGCGATGTCCGGGAATTTGCCGGAGCACAGATATTTAGCCCCACGGCGGTGGCAGAGATTTACGCCGTGTTGGGCGACACCCCGAAAGCGCTGGATTGGATGGACCGCGGCATTCGCATGGGCGATGCACGCGAAGACTGGTTCCGCCGGAATCCGCATTTTGCCACCATCCGTGACCATCCGCGCTTCCAGCAAATGCTCGCCTCCGTCGCCTACCAACGCAAGCAACGGCCGCCCGCCACATCCACCACTCGCTGACAATCGAGGCTCTGGCTTACTGCTGAATCACGGGTAGCGAGGCCGGCTTCGGAGCTGCCGGAGCCTTGGGAGCCGCGGGAACAGGCGGCGGCAGGATTTCGTTGGAGGACTTGCGAACGATTACCGTGCCGCGTTGAGTTGTCAGCTCCAACGGCGGTCCGCCGCCGGTGGAGCCCGTGATGGATCCCCGCCTGCCTTCATTCTCCACCCGTAGCGGTGCACCGAAATCATTCTCCGCGTCGCCCTTTGCTGTGGTGGCGCGCATGTCGAACTTCGCGGCCGCCGGCAGCGAAATCTGAATATCCCCAGACTTGCTGCGGACGTTGATCGGCGACAATGGCAGCTTGCCCGGGCGCAGTTCCAGGTTGCCTCGATCCAGCGAGATTTCCAAAGCGTTGGTGAAATCACTCATCTCAATGTCCTTCGACTTGGTCTTGATCAGCGCCGGACCCGTGATGTCGTTGGCCTGCAATTCGCCGCGGCCCATCCGCAAATGGCCCTGAATCCGCTCAATCCGCAGCTCCGTCGATGAGCTTTCAAAGTGCAGCGGCTTGGCAAGATTGCGGAACGTGATTTCACCGGAATATGACCCGTTTACCGTGGCCGTTCCCGCGATATTCTCGAACTCCACATCAAACCCGCTGCCCTTCAATTCAATCGAGTTCTTCAGGTTCACGGCGCGAATGATATCGCTGCGGCGTAGGTCAATCCGCACCGGTCCGCCAATGTCGTTGAGCCGGACCCCGGCGTTGTCGCTGTTGATATCCACCCCGCCGCCCACACTCGAGATGTCGAAATCGCCATAGCGGCCGCGTCCTTCCACCGTCGCCCCGCGTGGAACCGTAATCTCCAGATAAGAACTAATCCGCTCGGATCCGGTGAGACGGTCCTGATTGGTCCGGATCACATACAAGTCGCCTTGCCGGACAATTTCCAGCGAACAATCCTTGTTGACCTTGTTGGCGTCATCCTGTTGAAAGGCGCGGATCGCGTTGCGCCCCTTCACGCTGATTTCTTCTGTGTCGGCGCCCACCACCCGCGCATTCCCGCGCAGATTCTCCACCAGTATGCGCGGCGTCTTGCCCGCGCTTAACTTTTTCTCCTCGATCGGATAGTCGTAGGATTCGCCCAGAAGCTCCAGCCCGTGCATCGAGATCCGCCCGCCTGGCCACCTGCTTGTGTACCGGCTGCCGTAGAAAAATGCCGAACCGATCAGGCACATGAATACAATGAAAAACCATTCCCCGCCGGAAATCCCTCTGCTCGGCAACGGCTTGTCTTGGAAGCTCCAAACCAGGATCTCGACCAGCCGCAGCGTGCCCCAGCCGATCAGAATGAAAGGCCAGTAGTCGCTCACCATCTGCATTACAGGCAGCTCCGGCTTCAGGTTGTTCAGCAGGAACAGGCCTCCTGCCGCAATCAGAATCAGGGGACCGATTACTGAGCCTCGCCTCATGACTGGTTCCCTCCCTGCGGCTGCACAGGCCCGGACCCAAAAGCGCGTTCCAGCAGCTTCATGACCCCGATCATGATGAGGCTCACCGGCCAGGTCCGGCTGATCCCGTAGGAACCCATATGATCGAATGCCAGCAGCACCCCGAGCGTGATCAGCACGATGGGTCCCCGAATGGCCCGTACCAGCGTGTTATTCATGGCTCTCCTCCTGCCTCGGCCTGGACGCTCTGCTCCCGTCCCCGGTCACCCGCACGTACAGCATGTATGCCCCTAATCCGATCAGCGTCACCGGCCAGAATCGCAGCAATTGTCCGATCCGGATCAATTCAAGATTGTGCAGCAGGAACAGGACCCCCACCGCGATCAGCAGGATCGGTGCGGCCGGAAAACCTCGCCGCCCTTGCAGCGGCATCAGGCTCGAGAACTCGTCCACAATCTCCCCGTTCAGCCGCCGCTGCGCCGTGTGATACGCCTCGAATGCCATATACATAATCCAAATCGGAATCAACATCCCGAACAGCGGTGTCATTTCCCCGGTTAGGTGATCGGCACTCACTATGCTGATCAGCAGACCGAACACCACTACATGGATCAGTCCCTTCGCATACTGGCCGTTGTAGATGGCTCCTACGCCGGGGATCAGTCCCAACAGAAACGCGAGGCCTGATGAAACTCCGTTGTCCGGCCGTGGCTGTCCCGCCGGCGCCGGCGCCGCTGGCGGAGGAGCTGGCGCAGGCGCGCAACCCGTGCAATAAATGGCGTCCGGGCTCAAACGATTCTCATCGCTGAGGGCTTTTCCGCAACTCCGGCAATAGGACGCTGCTGTTGTCATGGCTTTATTTCTCCAGAGGGATTAACCGGTTTCACGGGTAGCGCCTCCTGAACTTCCTCTTCTCTGGGAGAGATCACGGCGCCGGTGGCTTGGGATCTCCGGAACTCATCCTCTTGGGCCGACCACTCTTTCAGGCGTGCCTGGATCTCATACACCAGGCGCAGGTTTTCGTAATACTTCACGGCCCGGTCATAGCCCCGGTGCAGCGTATCGTCAAAGGCGGCCCATACCTTCACCGGGTCCAGATCCGCCATCGTCAACTGCCGCTGCTGCACTCCCGCTATCCGGCCCACCATCGAAAAAGACAAAATCGTCATCGCCATGCCCATCGCAAAACGCGGCTGCAACAGCGGCTGGAACAGCCCCCGCAACCATCCGGCAATTCCGGTGTTCGCCGCCCAACCCGCCGTCTTTAGCTGTACCGGCTCCGGTCCGGCCGGCGAATGATACAGTATTCGCGTGATCAACTCCGCCGGCGGTTCCACGCCGGGTACTGTCTCCAGGAAGGCCACCGCCGCTTTGCAGTCCTGCAGCAGCGCGGCGCAGTCCGGGCACCCGGCCAGATGGGATTCGACCGTCTGAAGGGCCTCCCCCTCCAGCACGCCGTCTATGTATTCGCAGATGAGTACTTCCATCTCCTGGCAATTCATACAATCACCTTCTGCTTCCGCAGCAGGCGCGCCAACTCGGCTCGTCCCCGGTTGATCCGCGACTTTACAGTCCCTTCCGGGATCCTTAACACTTGCGCAACTTCACGATATTCCAACTCTTCCAAATCACGCAGCACTACCGCTTCCCGCAGCTCCGGCGAAAGCTTCGCGAGCGCTGCCTGCAAAATCTCGCTCGCCTCCCGGTCTTCCACCCGTGCTTCGGTCCGCATCCGCGGCGATGATTCCTCCAGCGTCGTCAACTGCTCTTCCATGGAATCGGTGGCGCGCTGCAACCGGCTCCGCCGGTAGTGGTCGATCAACAGGTTTCGCGTCAGCCGCGCCAGCCACACTTGAAAGGAACCCTCGCCCGATCGAAAACTCTTCAGCGATTGGAACACTCGCAGGAAAACCTCCTGCGTCACATCCTGCGCTTCGCTATCAGATCCGGAAAACCGGTAGCAGATCGAATAGACCCGGCGCGTGTTCAGCCGCACTAATTCCTCCCAGGCCGCGTCCTCGCCTCCCAGGCACCGCTCCACCAAGAGGGAATCAGTTTCCAATCGGTTACCCAACGGCCGGATGGCAATCGCGGGCCCTGCGGCCCATCGATTTCCGTTTTGCCAAACTGCGGCGGCCCCCGCCATTTTTCATCTGCTCCTGTTCCGGGAAGCCCCGTTCCCCACGGTCGGGGCGGTTTGGCCTCCAATGAAAGAAACGAGAGAAGGTCATGAAAAGTTCAAATGGAGTCGCTTTCGTCCACCCCCGGCTCGAGTATCATTGTAGCCTGACCAACACGAGCCATGTACAACCCAGTCTGTGGTAGATTTGCGATGGTAGGTGATAATGCAGGTTAACCCAGCGGCCCGGGAGGTCGTGTGAGCGAAATAGTCTCCTCGGTTCAACCCGGCGCACGGCGGCCACCGTGGCTGCGCTGGGCCTTGGCCTTGCTCGTTGTTGCTTTGGTCCTGTCGATGGTTGGCGCAGTCTATTTCTGGCGCCAGAACGGATTCCAATGGGCCACTTTCCTCAACACTTTCCGTGGATTGGACCCGTTTTGGATCGCCGTGGCTGGCCTCACTGCCCTCTCCACCTACCTTGGCCGCGCCTTGCGCTGGCGGATCCTCATCCGCAGCCAAAAACCCAATGCCAGCATTTGGAGGTTGTTTGTTGCCACCTCCATTGGCTTTACCGCTATCGTTCTCTTTGGCCGCCCAGGAGAAATGGTCCGCCCCTATCTCATTGCAGTAAAAGAGCGCTTGTCATTTTCCTCCCAAGTAGCGGCCTGGTTTCTCGAGCGCATTTATGACCTCCTCATGGCCCTCCTCATATTCGGAATAGCCTTGTCCCAGGTCCACAACTCCCGCGTTCAGGTGGGGCCCAGTATGCAATGGGTCCTTTCCGTCGGCGGCAATGTCGTTACCGTATTGACCCTCATTTGCCTGGCCGTTCTCATCATGCTCCGCCTCTTTACCGACGTGGCCGAACGCAGGCTACTGGCCGCACTGGCTTTCCTACCGGAACGCTACCGCGCGAAGGCGAACAACCTCGTCGTCTCCTTTACCCACGGCATCGGTTCCACTAAGTGCCCCACCTCCATCGCCCAGGTCGTTCTCCTCTCCATCCTCGAATGGGTGCTCATTATCCTTTGCTACGCTTGCGTCTTTCACGCTTCCCCGGAGATGCGCACATTCGGTGTGAGAGATGTTCTTATTTTTGTAGGATTTGCTTCCTTTGGAAACGTCATCCAGATACCCGGAATCGGCGGCGGCGCTCAGATCGTCTCCGTCGTTGTCCTCACCGAGATGTTCGGGCTCTCCCTGGAAATTGCCAGTGGGATCGCAGTTGTTCTATGGGCTATTACCTTTGTAGTTATAGTCCCCTTCGGATTGCTTCTTTCCTTCCATGAAGGCCTCAACTGGAAGAAACTCCGTCACTTGGAGGAGCAATTGGATGCCTTACCAAACGAACCCGCCGCCTGAAAGGAGCTCCGGACCCTGCCATGCTCTGTCCATTTTGCGGCCATAAAGAAGACAAGGTTATTGACTCCCGGGAGAGCAAGGAGGCCGATGCCGTACGCCGGCGCAGAGAATGTCTTGGCTGCGAGCGGCGCTTCACCACCTACGAGAGAATCGACGAGATTCCCTACATGGTGGTCAAGAAGGGCGGTCGCCGCGAAAAATTTGACCGCCAGAAAGTGCTCTCCGGCCTGTTGCGAGCCTGCGAGAAACGCGCCATTAGTATGGGAAAACTCGCCGAATTGGTCGATGCGGTGGAAACGAAGCTCTCGGAAAGCCCCGATCGAGAGTTATCAACGACAGTAATAGGAGAATACCTCATGCTTCAACTCCGCTCCCTTGATAAAGTCGCCTACGTTCGTTTTGCCTCCGTCTACAGGGACTTCCAGGACGTCGAAGCTTTCCTCGGAGAACTGGAAACCCTGGCCCGTCAAAAGCGTTCGTGACTTTGTAACTATTTCTCCCCGAAAGCATCTCTACAAATAAGGGCTTAACATTTCAGCCCTTTCGGTGATATAATCGACTGGGGTACCTGGGACCCAGTGAGGTTCTGCGCGTGGAGCTATAAACTTGTCCCTAACGTTGCCAGAAGAACGCTATCCCAAACAAATGTCAGCTCGTGATGCTCCGATGCAATCGGGGAAGTGAGTCAAAAGTGGATCAGTTTGAAGATCAGTATGCTGGGGAAGGGCGCGAAGTGGTAGGCCTGCCTTTCGATGAGGAAAGCAATTTCTTTCATCCGGAAGAGGTACACGACGGAGACGACTTTCACCCCGCTCACCAGGTGGAAGAGTCCATCTATACCGATGACCCGGTTCGCGTCTATCTGCGCGAAATGGGAGCTGTTCCCTTGCTCACCAGGGAAGGTGAGGTTACGCTCGCCCGCCGCATGGAACGCGGTAAACTGCGGATGCAAAAGGCTATTAGCCGTTCCGCGCTCGTCCAATTGCTCGTTTTGCAGATCTGCGATCAGGTCAAGAAGGGCGAGGAAGAAATCGACAACCTTGCCGACATGGGCGATGCCGAGGAAGGGACCGCCGCCGACACCCGCCGCCGCAAGGAAATTCACGCTCAGTTTATTGACTACATTGCTTTGCACAAGAAGCAAGGCCATATGTTCGACAAGTATGGCGACATCGCCGGCAGCAACAAGAAGCTGAAACGGCGCTGGTTATACCGCTGGCACCGGGGTCAGATTGAGACCTCGCGGGCCATTCGCGCCATTCCGTTTCTCACCAGCCGCTGGAAAGCGTTCTCTCGTGAACTCAACCGCGTGGGTGAGGAAATGTCCCATCTGGAAGCCGAGCTCAAGAAACTCGATTCCAAGAGCGGCCAGGCCGCCCAATCCAGGACCCGTGAGCTCAAGCGCGAACTCAAAAAGCGTGAACAGGTGGCCGGTGCTTCCCTGCTGGACCTCAAGCACACTCTCTCGGTCATTCACCACGGTGAAATGGAGGCCGAACGAGCCAAGAAGGACCTCGTCGAGGCGAATCTGCGCCTCGTCGTCTCCGTTGCCAAGAAATACGTCAATCGGGGCCTCCACCTGCTGGACCTGATCCAGGAAGGCAACATCGGTCTCATGCGCGCCGCGGACAAATTTGAATACCGCCGGGGCTACAAGTTCTCCACCTATGCCACCTGGTGGATCCGCCAAGCCATCACCCGTGCCATCGCTGACCAGTCGCGCACCATCCGCATTCCCGTTCACATGAACGAGAGCATGAACAAGTTCCTTCGCGCCACCCGGGAACTGGAAAAAGAGATGGGCCGCGCCCCCTCCAATGAAGAGATCAGCCGCCGCATGGACATCCCCGTCGAAAAGGTCCAGAAGCTGAAGACCATCTCCCGTGATCCGGTCTCGCTCGAAACCCCCGTCGGCCGCGATGGAGAATCCGCCCTCGGTGACCTCATCGAAGACCGCTGGGTCGGCTCTCCCGTCGACTCTGTCATCGACACCAACGTGCGCGATGAAACCGCCAATATCCTCAAGACGCTCTCTCCCAAGGAAGAGAAAGTCATCCGCTTGCGCTTCGGCATCGGTTGTGACCGCGAGCACACCCTCGAGGAGATCGGCCAGCAGTTCGACGTCACCCGCGAACGCATCCGTCAAATCGAAGCCAAAGCCCTCCGCCAGCTTCGTTCCCCGGAACGGGCCCGTCATCTGCGCGCACTTCTGGCAGCTCGATAACGAAAAATTAACTTGCGTTTCGGATCTCCTGGGAGCCGACTCCGGCTACACTCGGAGGTATGAAACCTGCGCTTCTTATCACTGCTTCAACTCTCTTGTTTACCTCTCTGGCGTTGAGCCAGTCTTGAAGTCGGCGGAGCCACCCTGAACGGTACCGTGACCGATCCTTCCGGGGCGGCCATTTCCGGCGCAAAGGTAAGCGCCCTTAGCCTCGACACTGGACTCAAGCGCGAAACCCAAACCAATGCGGCCGGGCTCTATAACCTCGTGCGCCTGCCCGTTGGCAACTACGATCTTACGGTGGAGTCCACCGGATTCCGCAGCTCGAAACGCGCCGGCATCCGGCTTGCCGTCGGCGCCTTGACCACTCTCGACGTCAAGATGGAGCTGGGCAGCACGCAGGAATCGGTCACCGTCACCTCGGAGGTGCCGTTGGTGGAAAGCACACGGTCCCAAACCAGTTCCGTCGTCAATGAGAAAGCGGTCAGTGACCTGCCCATCAACGGGCGCAATTTTCTCGACTTTGCCCTGCTCACCCCGGGCGTCAACCGCGACCCGCGCTTCGGAGACATCTGCTTTGGCGGCCAGCGCGGAACAGCCAACAGTTTGCTTGTGGATGGTGGCGACAGCAACAACCTCTTCTTTGGACAGGCATCCGGCCGGGCCGGCGCGGGGCGCAATCCCTACAGCTTTAGCCAGGACGCGGTGCAGGAGTTCCAGGTCAGCACCAACGGCTATGCGGCTGAGATCGGGCGCGCCGGCGGCGGCGTAATCAACGTGATCACCAAGTCCGGCACCAACCGGATGCACGGAACAGGGTTCTGGTTTTTCCGGGAAATAACTCGCGCGGGATCGTCAGGCAGCCGTATCACTTCAACCAGTTCGGAGGAAACATT
>Ga0080064_1001791_pt1 | contig 40543 bp, 34 predicted proteins | sample Subgrocontami54m_FD_69260 | JGI IMG/M metagenome (GOLD analysis project Ga0080064, IMG submission 69260) | Subsurface groundwater microbial communities from S. Glens Falls, New York, USA - GMW46 contaminated, 5.4 m (SPADES assembly) (version 2) ...
TGTTCTATAGCATTTTCACAATTACTGTAGACCATCGTTCTCACACGCAACAACCCCTGGAGGCTGTCATCCCGAGCGCCAGCGAGGGATCTGCTTTTAGCTGTTGGGAACGTGACGGCGGCTGCCGGTCTACACCAATGCGAAAAATGCTCTAATCGAAAACGGAGGTGAAGCATCATGCGGCGGGAAACCATTTTGCTCGCGATAATCGCCTTTACGCTGTTTGTAAGCCTGGCGAATGCCCAGGTTACCACGGGCACGATTTCCGGGACGGTTACGGACAGTTCCGGCGCGGTGCTGCCCGGGGCGAAGATCGAGGTTCTGAATGAGGGTACCGGCGCCGTGCGCGTGGTGATGACCGCGGCCGACGGCCACTATTCCGCTCCCTCGCTCAGCGTGGGGAACTACCGGCTGACGGCGACCATGACGGGTTTTCAGAGCGAAATCCGCACCGGGATCGTGTTAACGATCGGGCGCGAGGCGATTGTAGACGTCAAATTGAACGTGGGGGCCGTGTCGGAAAGCGTGCAGGTGACCGGGGAAGCGCCGCTGGTGGAGACGACGGAGTCCGCGGTTTCTTATCTCGTGAACGATAAGACGCTGCGCGACCTTCCGCTCAACGGGCGCGACATGTCTCAGCTCATCCTGCTGAATCCGGGCGTCACCTTGTCGGTCAACAGCTCCGCGCAGCAGGGATTTAACGGTTTCGGCAAGAGGATCAGCATCGCCGGGATGCGCGGTGAAGATAACACCTACCTGCTCGACGGCGGCCTCATCGGCGACTTCCGCCGCCATATTCCAACCGGACCGTCCGGTTCCTTGCTGGGGATCGAAACGGTGCAGGAGTTCCAGGTACTGACGAACTCTTTCGGCGCGCAGTATGGCCGAGTGCTGGGAGGAGTGTTCAATGCAGTTTCGAAATCCGGCACCAACGAGTGGCACGGCGATGCCTACGACTATCTGCGCAACAGCGCGCTCGACGCGCGGAATTTCTTCGACCGCAAAGCGTTTCCCAATGATCCCAGGATTCCTCCCTTCCGGCGCAATCAGTTTGGAGCAACGCTGGGCGGTCCGATCAAGAAGGACAAGCTGTTCTTCTTTGCGGCCTATGAAAGCACCCGGGAGGTTTTGGGCCAGACGGCGTTTGCCACGGTTCCCGCCGCCAGCATAAGAGCATCGGCTGTGCCCCTCATCAAACCGTACGTCGACGCTTATCCGCTGCCGAACGGGGTGATTTTCCCGGGCGGACAAACGGCGCAACTCTTTTTTGGGTTCAAGCAGCCGACCCTCGAACATTTCGGACAAGCGCGCATGGACTATGCGATTTCTTCCGAGGATTCCTTTTTCGTCCGTATTACAGGATCGAATTCCGCAACCACCAGCGCGCCGGGCGCCGGCGGAAATAGCGGAGGAGGGATTCTGCCGGGGTTCTCGCAGACTTCCAGCCTGGGGACGTTCCTGGCAACACTGTCGGATACGCACATTTTTTCTCCGACTGCGCTAAACACGGTGCGTTTTCATTTCAACCGCGTGAACCCGCTGGACGTAGGCAACTATCCGCCGCCGACTCCGGGCGTGACCGTCGTGCCCGGCCAGAACGTTGCGCCGGAGGTCGATCCCGGAGGTGGCATCACCAACTTCGGAGGTTTTGGAGCGCTATCCACCGCCCCGTCGTTTATGATCAGCAACCGGTTCACCTACCAGGATGACGTCAACCTGACGCGGGGCACACATTCGCTGCAATTTGGCGGCTTCGTGGAGCGTTTCCAGCTCAACAGTTTCAAACCCAACCGTCAAAACGGCGTGTGGGGGTTCGCCAGTCCCGCGCAGTTCTTGGCCGGCATTCCGCAGACGTACCGCGGCGCGATTCCGGGATATGGCACCTATCGGCGCGGATTTCGCAACTGGTCCTTTGCCGCCTATCTCCAGGACACGTGGCGCGTGACGCCAAAGTTAACCCTGAATCTCGGGGCGCGCTGGGAGCCATACACGGTGCCCACCGAGGTGAACGGCCTGATCTCCAATTTGAGGCACATCACGGACACCACCGGATCGGTCGGCAGTCCCTATTGGAAGAATAAATCATGGGGTAACATCGGACCGCGCGTCGGGATCGCCTGGAGTCCGTTTGCCGGCGGCAAGACCTCCATCCGCGCCGGAGCCGCGTTGCTGTGGGAGCCAAACGATCCAAACCTGTACTATAACCAGATGGACCGCCAGCCGCCGCTAGCGTTCGATTTTACGCTTCCGATTCCAAATGCGGCGGCATCTCGTTTCCCAAACGCGCAGGCACAGATTAACTCGCAGAGCACGCTGGGGCCCGCATACTCGCTTCCGTTCGACAACAACAAGAGCCCCCATGCATTGCAGTACAACTTCAATCTCCAGCAGCAATTGGGCACTAACAATCTCGTCTCCGTCGGCTTTTCCGGCAGCCGGGGAATCAATCTGCTGGAGGTCGGTGACATCAACATGCCGTCGGCGGTCTACGATGGCACCGCGCTGGCTTTTCCGGCCGATGCCCACCTGGTCAACCCGGCTTGGCCTTCCGTCCTTTACTTTGCGAACGACACGAGCTCCTGGTATAACGGCATCCTTCTGAACTTTCAGCGAAGATTTTCAAAAGGGTTGCAAGCGCAGGTTTCCTATACCCATGGCGTCGGCCTTTCGGAAAGCGACAGCGGTCAGACCGGGGGCGGCGTATCGGCTGGCGGCGGACGATCGAAATATCCGAATGACCGGCGCGCGCAGAAGGGGCTGAGTGGTTACGATTTCCGCCACGTTTTTACGGCCAGCTATACCTATGAACTGCCATTTGGCGGGAAAAAATCCGGGATGATTGGCCATCTGCTCTCTGGATGGCAGACAACCGGGGCCTTGAGCATGCGAACCGGGCAGCCGCAATCCGTGACTGCGGCGGCTTCCACTCCGTTGGTTGCTCTGGCGGTAACCGGCACCCGCTCTCCAAACGCAGTGTTGGGTCAAAAGCTGGTGCGGGGCGGGCCGGATCAGTATATCAATCCGGCGGCGTTCACCGCTCCGGGTACCCGGCAATTGGGCAACCTGGGAAGAAATACGCTCATCGGTCCCGGCTCGGTTGCCTGGAACCCAGCGCTCTTCAAGAAGACACCGATTACCGAGCGAACCACCTTGGAGTTTCGTGTCGAGATGTTCAACGTTTTAAACCGGGCGAATTTCGGGCAGCCAGCCAGCTCGGCGTTCAACGGCACCGGAGGCGCGGTGGGCAGCCTCGGCAACATCACCAGCACGTCAACCACTTCCCGGCAGATTCAGTTGGCGCTGAAACTGATCTGGTAAGAGTTCCCGGAGGGGCCGTTCTCAATTCGACCCGGGAAGCCGCGCTCGTGCCGCTTCCCGGGTGCTTGTGTCGTTTGTCACTTTCGATCCAGGACCAGCACGCCTCCACTGGCATAATTAGCCGGCGGGACCTCGACAAAGGTTACGGTTACGGCCTCGCGTTTGGTGCCTAACTCTTCGACCATCGTGGCGGTAATCCGCTCGACGATCTTGCGCTTCTGCTCCGGCGTGCGTCCTTCCAGCATGGTAATTGCGATATAGGGCATCGGATTTTCCTCCGCTTTGTTTAGAAGATCTCCGGGAAATGATAAGTCAGCACGCGAAAACAAGTCAATTTCATGCGGGGCCGGTCATCCGGCGCCGAAGTGCCGGCGGCGAAGAAGCTTGGACAAATTCGCGGAACGAAGTGTATGCTGGAATCCCACCGGGCAAACGAGACTGGCCCATTTCTCAAGAAGGAGAACTCTCGATGAGCTATACGGAAAAATTCACCTGGGGCGGCAAGCAACTGATCATCCAGCGCGAACTCCCTCCGTCCCAAGTCGTCTCGGCGGAGAGCAGCCAGATGAAGCTCGAAAAAATCAATGTCAAGGACTCCAGCCTGCGCCCGTCGAACTATGACAAGGCCGAGGGCACTCCGTTACCGATTCTCCAGGCCGATGGCGTGCGGATTGACGTTTCGAAGCGCACCAAGGAGCCGATGAACTTCTGGCACCGCAACATGGACGGCGATGAAGTGATTTTTTGTTTTCAGGGCGGAATCCGCTGGGAGACGGAGCTGGGCAATATCTCGCTGGGTCCCGGCGAGATGTTCGTCATCCCCAAAGGGATCGCACACCGCTCCCTGCCGCCGGAAAACTCCGAGGGGGAGAACATCATCATCGAACTGAAAATCCGGGGCGAGGTTTCGAAGCTGATTTAACCTCCGGCGATTACTTCTGGGCTGAGGCGCATAAGCGCTACCTTAAGCCGGTTTATCTTGATATCGGTCGCGTTCCAGTGAGCGCCCGGCCCGGCGGGGCCGACCGTGACTAGCCGCAGGTTTTAACCTACGGAAAATAGAGCCATAGGAGAATATTCAACCCCGCAAGGGGTTGACCGACATCCTGTGATGGTGCGGCCCCTTCGGGGCCGTAATCGTATTTCTGAATCCGTTTCCGTAGGTTGAAACCTACGGCTATTCACGGTATTGCCCTTCGGGCAAGCGGAAAGGGACGGCCGCAAACCGAATTAAGTTAGCGCTTATGGGGCGAACTGCGGCAGGGATTCCTAACCCAGATTGAAGATGCTCGCGGGCGACGTGATGCGGTTGCCGCCGACGTTCGCGGCCAGGTTATTGGCGAACTCGTCCATCATCTGATCGGCTTTTTTTCGGATGATCGGCTGCCCAAATTCCCCGATCTTGCCGAAAAGGTTGATGTCGCTTCCGACGGTAAGTTTTGTCTGCGTGGGTCCTTGTTCATCGAGCCGCAGGGTCAGCTTTCCGCGCACCATTCCGCTGATCTTCTGATCGACGGCTTCGACCGCCATAATCGCGGAACGGGTTTCCTTGTCCATCAACTCGACCGAGATTTTGCCGGATAAGCGCAGTTTCACGGCGCCGACCTTCAGGCTGATTACGCCCGTGTACTTTCCTTCTTCCGGAGCGTTGACCTCCTCCACGCCGGGCAGGCAGGTGGCCACCTTTGGGATGTCGGTTAAATAATCCCAAAGCGTTGGGCACGGAACGCCTATGGAACAGATATTTTCAAACTTCATTCCCTCTCCCTCCCCGATGCTCCGTTGGCGTCGAGCGAAGAATACAGTTTGAGTTTCGCCATGAGAGCTAGAAATAGAAGACTATCAGAAGTGCATCAAACCCTCAATAGACGAGCCCTCAAGAGATGGGGTCAAGCACGGGGCCTGGGCGGCCGCCGCCGTCGCGGAATGATTTCGGAACCGACAGATAGCTGGTCAGGGGGAAGCGGCTCTGTTATTCTTTCCGGGAGGTGCGGCGCGCGGGAAAGGTTCGTTAAGGATTCCACGCCGCGGTAATCTGGAGGTCGCCCCTATGAGACCGCCGGGAGCAGGAGAGCCGGGAATCCGGAAAGGCTTGCCCGCCGCCAGACTGCAACGCGAATCGATGCATCGCCGGCCAGGGAGGCAGTGGCGCAGTTTGTAGCGTCCGCCCTTTCCAACATGGAAGATATCGCCGCCTTCTTAGCTACGTGTCCCGTCTTCCAGGAAATTCTCCCGGAACAGATCAAGGAAATTGCCAAGCTATTTCGCAGCGTCCGTTATAAGGCCGGAGATAGAATCCTGCGGCAAGGGGCGCACAACAGCACGATCTTCTTCATATGCTCCGGACTGCTGGCAGCGCGGATTCAGCGGGGTGAGGAGCGGGAGACGGTGGCGTTTCTGAAGCCGCCGGATACGTTCGGGGAACTTTCGTTCGTAACCGGCCGCCCCACTGTTTGCGACGTCGAAGTCGACGTGGACGCTGAAGTGGTGGTGCTGACCAGAGATGCAATTGCGAAGCTCCCCAAGGAGCTGGAATCGATTCTTCGCTCGCTGATGGGCGTGATTGCGGGCCGGCTGCAGGACACCGTTACGCGCGGCGCCAAGATGCCGGAGCAGCCGGTGATCTTGCTGCGGAATCATCCCAACTGGGAAGCGCCCTGGAGTTTTTCGAGCGAGCTGGCGCGGTTGCTGGCTCGCGACACCGGACGCCAAACGCTCCTGGTGAATTTGGGAGCGCTGAAAAATCAGGAAATCCGCAAACTCTCCGGCCCGGCGAGCGTCTGCTACGTCGTAGCCAAGCCCGGCGATCCCGAGTTGCGGTCGCGGCTGGCGCAGCAGTTGACGGATTGGAAGCGTGATTTCGAAAACATCGTTGTGAACCTGGTGGGCACGGACGGCGCCGCGGCAGCCGAAATCGCCGCGCAATTCGCCAACTGGCATGGCGATTTGCTCGGACCCGACGATCCGGTTCCTGAGGAAACAGGCCTGACACGCTTTGCGGTGCAGAGTGTGGTGAAGCCGACGCTGCCAGTGCTCAGCGGGAACCGGCGCCTGATCGCCCTGGGCTCCGAGGCCGAGTCGGCTTTCCGTACGAGCGGACGGTTTCCCTCACAATTCACCGATACGGTCGGTTCCATCGCGCGTTACATTGCCGGGCTCCAGGTGGGACTGGCGCTGGGAGGCGGCGCCGCCTGGGGCTGGGCCCATATCGGAGTTCTGGAGGTGCTGGAGGAATCGGGGTTGCCCATTGACGTCATCTCCGGCTGCTCGATGGGGAGCGTGATCGGCGCGCTCTATGCCGCCGGCTATACCGTGGAAGAGATGAAAGAGATCGCCCACTATTGGAAGACACGCACGGTTCGATTAATCGACTGGCGCTTCTGGCGCATGTCGCTAATCAACGACAAACGGATTCGCAAAGCGTTCCGGCAGTATTTCGGCGACCGAACGGTGAACACATGTCGGATCCCGTTTTGGGCCAATGCCGTTGACATCTTGACGGGGAAGGAATTCACGATCCAGTCGGGCACGCTGGTCGAATGCGTCCGTGCGTCAATCGCCTTGCCCGGCCTGATCTCTCCCTTTGCTCACGGCCCGCACCTGTTGGTCGATGCCGGGATCATGAATCCCGTCCCGGCGCCGCTGGTCCGCCGCATGGGCTGCCATTTCGCGATAGGCATCAACGCCATGGCGGCACTGGAACAACAGAAGATGAACACCCGCTATCCCTTCAACGCCTTTGAGGTCATGGCGCGTTGCATGTTCGTAATGGGCCACGAAATGGGCCAGGCGCGGGCGGAGCAGGCAGCCAACATAGTCTTCACGCCTCCCCTGGGCGACATCACCCTGTTGCAGTTCTCGCGCAGCGAGGAGATCATCGAGTGCGGACGGAATGCCGCGGAAGGGTACCTGCCGGGCATCCTCGCCAGCTATGATCGACTCAAGACTCGCTTTGGGACTCCGAAACCCGAGCCGGTTGAGCAACTGCGGCGCTAGAACGGTTCGGCATTGGTGCGGAGCGGCTCGCAAGTCGGCCCAACGGCGTTTCGATCCACGATTTTGGGGAGTTTTTCTTGGAGTCGGATACGGCAGCAACGGCAGCGTCCCCTAGTCACCGCCCCGGCGCGGTTCGGAAGATTCAAATCCTGGGCGCCATTGCAGCGCCGCTGGTTCTTCTGCTGCTTTGGCTGGCTCCCCTTTCCATCGAACCCAGGGCCCGGCATTCGCTGGCGATCGTTAGCTTCATGATGGTGCTCTGGGTGACGGAGGTTGTCGATCATGGGATCACGGCGTTTGCGGGCTGCTATCTGTTCTGGATGTTGAAGGTCGTCGATTTCCGCACGGCGTTCTCGGGATTTTCGCAAGATACGCCCTGGTTCCTTTACTGTGCGCTGCTGATCGCCAAGGCGGCGTCGAAAACGGGGCTGGCGCAGCGCATCGCCTACAGCCTGATGTCGTTGGTGGGCGCGTCGTTTCCGCGATTGTTCCTGGGAGCGATCCTGGTAAGCTTTTCGCTGAATTTCATCATCCCGTCGGGGCTGGCGCAGATGGCCACGCTGGCGCCGATCCTGATTGGCTTGATTGCGGCGCTCGGGGTTCCGCCGCGCAGCAACATCGGACGGAGCCTCTTCGCAACGCTTTCGTGTACTTCCGGATTATTCAACAAGATGATGCTGGCGGGCAGCGCGAGCCTGCTGGCGCGGGGTCTGGTCGAGAATCTCACTCACATTCATGTGTACTGGAGCCAGTGGCTGAAGGCGTTTCTCCCCGCCATTCCCCTCTCGATTTTTGCCATCTGGCGAGTGGTCCTATGGCTCTATCCGCCGGAGGATTCGCCCGCCGCTCACGGCCGCGCCTACTTGCGGGAAGGTTTGGAAAAATTGGGTCCCTGGTCAGTCGAGGAGAAGAGGAGTTCGATTCTGATCGTGGCCGCGCTCGCATTGTGGGCGACCGATTTTCTGCATCACGTCAGTCCATCCCTGATCGGCATCGGCATCGGACTAGTGCTTTGCATGCCGAAGATCGGCGTGCTCCGTAGCAGCGATCTCCGCGAAATCAACTTTCTGCCGATCGTTTTCGTGGGCGGCGTTCTCAGCATGAGCGAGACGCTGGGGGCCACCAAGACGCTGGCCACTCTGGCGGGTTGGATTTCGCGCTGGATGGCGCCGCTGTTCTCGAATTTTATCGAGGCAACCGGTGTTCTCTACTGGACGGCATTCCTCTATCACCTGTTTCTCGGAAGTGAGTTGTCGATGCTGAGCACTTCCATCCCCGCGATCGTCCAGTTTGCCGTGGAGCGAGGCATCAACCCGCTGGCGAGCGCCATGGTGTGGACCTTCGCGGCCTCCGGGCAGATATTCGTGTACCAATCCGCGGTATTGATTCTGGGTTACTCGTATGGTTACTTCGAGCCCAAGGACCTGTTCCGGATCGGCGGGACGATGGCGGTCGTCGAGTTTTTGATCCTGATGCTGGTGGTCACTTTTTATTGGCCGCTGATCGGGCTGCGGTAGGTTTGGACCGACCGCAAACCCTCAGTGGCCCGGGATCTTCCCGCCGCCAACACTCTTCAGACCGATGTCCCGACCGAGGACGACGACTTGATGGCCAGCCAGATGGCTCCCAAACCAATCGCCATAGCCACCAGCCACGTCATCAAATTGATGGCGCCGTAATGCGCCGGGGCCAGCATTCCAAACAGCATGGGGCCGGAAAGGTAGGTGTTCGTGCGCGATGCCAAAAAGGCGCGCCGGCGCAGCCCCGGAAGCTCTTCGGCCGTGGCTTTGCCTCCCAACATCTTCTTCTGAGCGGGCCAGATGATGAACCAGACGTTAAACCACATCACGAATGCAAACGTCATCCCGAACATGATCCAAAAGGCCCGCGAGGTAACGCCCTCCGCGTCGTGGAAAAGGGGGGTCGGTCCCATGCCCTCGCCGGGTGTATAAAAGTAGGTCATGAAAAACAACAGAAGCCCCACAAGGAACGTACTCATGGCTCCCCATCGGAACCACCAAAGAGCGCGAGGCATCATTTTGGGGTTCACCGCTTTTTTCCCGGCGTCATCGAGCGCGCCTTGCAGCGGCACGTTGACGAAATTGAAAAAGTAGAGGAGCCCAATCCAGGTGATTCCCGAAATTACGTGCAACCAGCGAAACAAGAGATTCAAATTGGCGTACAGGTCCGACAGTGCCATAGCTTTTCGCCTCCCCGCGAGCGTTGCTTCTAGAAATTTGCAGTCTCAATCGGCTTCCGGTTGTGGTGAACCCTCCCTGGTATAGGGCCCCAAGGTTTCTGAACAGGATCGGGTGCAGCCTCGCTTTCGAGTAAAGGCAACGCCGGCAATCCTGGAAGAAACGGCGCGATTTTCCCCGCGCAGCGGCCTCTCACCGGTAGGATTCAATTTTCGCTCGACCCAATTCTATGCCCAGCCGCCCCGCCGGGTCAAATTCGGATTTGAACTAGCCAGAGCTGGCTGGTATCCACAACTCTGGGACGCTCGCACGCCCAAATGGCCTCCAAACTGCGATGTCGGAAACTGGCCGACTACCTGGGAGGATTTCCGTTGGCCCAACAGTCAGAGTCCTGCTATGATGCAAATTGATCGGGCGTTTTTTTTAGGAGGGCTTTAAGAGTGTGTGTATAACCCCGAAGGACGTACCTCAGCGGCTAAAGCCGCGTTGCAAGCATTGATTTTACGGCACGACTGAAGTCGTGCCCTGACGACAAATTGAGGTTTTCACACACACTCTTTAAGCCATTTTCGCTCGTTCGGGACCGATGCGCAAAAAGCCCCAAAAAACTCCTTGACAGGGTATCCCAATCCGTCTATCCTATACCTTCGCAGGCAGTTTTTAGATTTTATGAGTTCACTCTCCCACAACCCGGCAGCCGCCAACAGCCGCAACAACATGGTGTGTTGTTGCATGTGTTGTTGTACCGTGTCCGGTTTTGGAGGGGGAGTTAACTAGCACTTTTAGTTAAATCGCATTAAAAGCCCACCAACCGGATAGCTCAGGTTGGTGGGCTTTTTGTTTTTGCCGGGGCTATCCCAGGAAGTTTATGCAGATTGGTTCCGATCACGCGATGAATGCAATGGCCATGGGGCTGATGAACTCGCCCTATGCGGCGATGCTTTGGAACTTCATTCAGGGAACCCTGCCGCAATACACCTGGGACCTGATCTCGCAGTTTCGCCTGCTGATTATCGTGGCGGGTCTGGTCATCGGTTTTCTGATCGGATTGACCGGCGTGGGAGGCGGGACCCTGCTGACGCCGGCCTTGGTCTTGCTGGGAGTGCCGCCGACCGTCGCCGTCGGAACCGACCTGTTCTACGGCTCCTTGACGAAGATGGTGGGGAGCTATCAGCATTGGAAGCAGGGCAGCATCAACTGGAAATGGGTAACCTACCTCGCCTCGGGCAGCGTGCCTGCGGCCGTGCTGGCCACCTACCTGATCCGCTACGTGCGGCTGCATTACGGCTCGGCGGAAAGCTTTGTGAAGACCGGTCTGGGTGTGGTTCTGGTCCTGGCCTCCTTGGCAACGCTGTTGAACGAGATCTACGGTAAGCGCCAGCATCGCCTCGATAATTTGGAAGGCATCGATCCCTCCAAGTTCAAGAAGCGAATTATCCTGCTGGGCGCCGCAGTCGGTTTCCTGGTCGGGCTTACCTCGGTCGGCAGCGGCAGTCTGATTGCCGTGGCGTTGCTGATGTTTTCGGGGCTGTCCTACACCACCATCGTTGGCACGGACATTGCCCACGCCCTGTTGCTGGTGACCGCCGGAGCGATGGCTCACTGGCAGATCGGCACCGTGAATCTTCCGCTGGCCGCCAACCTCCTGATCGGCTCCTTGCCGGGAGTGGTTTTGGGAAGCAAGCTGGCCTACCACACTCCGGGCCGTCCGTTGCGTTTCGCCGTGGCGCTGCTGGTTCTGGCGGGCGGGCTGAAGATGGTCTAACCGGACCCCGCTATGGCGCGGGTGCAGATCGAATTCACAGCGGCGGTTTTGAAAAAGGAATTTGGTTTCGCAGAAGGGTTACGGGCCGCCGGCTCCGGCTGCCTGTAACCCTTTTGATGTTTCAGAGCCGCGACCGCAAGGGAGCGGTTGCCGCTTGCGCCTATCCATCAAGCCGACGCAACCGCTCCCTTGCGGTCGCGGCTCTGAAGAAACGTCGCGTGCAGATTGAAATAAAATGAACCAGCATAAGCTAACCCACCTCAAACAACTCGAAGCGGAAAGCATCCACATCATTCGCGAAGTGGCGGCGGAGTTCGATAAGCCCGTCATGCTCTATTCCATCGGCAAAGACTCCTCCGTCATGCTGCATCTGGCGCTGAAAGCGTTTTATCCAGGCAAGCCGCCTTTTCCGCTGATGCACATCGATACGACCTGGAAATTTCGCGAGATGATCGAATTTCGCGAGCGGCGTGTGCGCGAGCTGGAGTTGGACCTGATTGTTTATATCAACGAGGATGGCGTGCGGCAGGGCATCGGCCCCTTCACGCACGGCAGCCAGAAGCACACCGACGTCATGAAGACCGAGGCTTTGAAGCAGGCGCTCGATAAATACCATTTCGACGCTGCGTTCGGCGGCGCGCGCCGGGAAGAGGAAAAGTCGCGCGCCAAGGAGCGTGTCTATTCGTTCCGCGACCGGAATCATCGCTGGGACCCCAAGAACCAGCGTCCCGAGCTTTGGAATATTTTCAACGGCAAGATCAACAAGGGCGAGAGCATTCGCGTCTTCCCGCTTTCGAACTGGACGGAACTGGACATCTGGCAATACGTCTATCTGGAGAAGATTCCCATCGTGCCGCTCTACTTTGCCAAGAAGCGTCCGGTCGTGGAACGCGACGGCGTTCTGATCATGGTGGACGACGACCGAATGCCGCTCGAGCCGGGCGAGAAACCGGAGATGAAGATGGTCCGCTTCCGCACGCTGGGCTGCTATCCCCTGACCGGCGCCGTGGAATCAACCGCGACCACGCTGCCCGACATTATTCAGGAAATGCTCCTAACCACCACGTCGGAGCGCCAGGGCCGCGTCATCGACTTCGATCAGGCCGCCTCGATGGAAGAGAAAAAGAAGGAAGGATATTTTTAAGTTTTGTCACACCAATCGGAACTGATCGGCAGCGACATCCTCGAGTATCTCGCCCAACACGAGCGCAAGGAACTGCTGCGTCTGCTCACCTGTGGCAGCGTCGATGACGGCAAGAGCACGCTGATCGGACGCCTCCTGCACGATTCCAAGCTGATCTACGAGGATCAGCTCGCCGCGGTCAATAAAGACAGCGTGAAGTTCGGCACCACTGGCGGCGACATCGATCTGGCACTGCTCGTTGACGGTTTGAAGGCGGAGCGCGAGCAGGGCATCACCATCGACGTGGCCTACCGTTATTTTTCCACCGCCCGGCGCAAGTTTATCATCGCCGACACGCCGGGCCACGAGCAGTACACGCGCAACATGGCGACCGGCGCTTCCACCTGCGATCTGGCCGTCATCCTAGTCGACGCCCGCAACGGCGTGCAGCGGCAGACCAAGCGCCACAGCTTCATCGTCTCGCTGCTCGGCATCAAGCACATCGTCGTCGCGGTCAACAAAATGGATCTGGCCGGATACCGCGAGGCGGTGTTTAACATGATCCGGCGGGAGTACCTGGAGTTCGTCGAAAGCCTGGATATGCGCGATGTCCGCTTCATTCCCCTTTCGGCGCTCAAGGGCGATAACGTCGTCCATCCCAGCGTCAACATGCCTTGGTATAACGGCCCGCCGCTGATGGAACTGCTCGAGAGCATCGAAATCGCCCGCGACCAGAACTTCGACGACCTGCGTTTTCCGGTGCAGTACGTTAACCGTCCGAACCTCGATTTTCGGGGTTACAGCGGTACGCTCGCTGCCGGCGTGTTGCGCCGCGGTGACCGCGTCACGGCGCTGCCATCGGGAAAGACCAGCCGTGTGAAGTCGATTGTCACCTACGACGGCGAGCTGGATGAAGCCTTCCCGCCGCAGGCCATCACTGTCACGCTCGAAGACGAAATTGACGTAAGCCGCGGCGACATGCTGGTGCGTCCCAACAATCCGCCGTTCGTCGGGACCCGTTTCAACGCCTATATCGTCTGGATGGCCGAAGACCCCTTGATACCGGGCAAACCGTATTATCTGAAGCAAACCACGAAGACCGTCACCGGCTCCATTTCCCGGATCCATTTCCGAATCGACGTGAATTCGCTGGAGCGCGTTCCGGCGGCTCAGCTCAAGCTGAACGGAATCGCACTGTGCGAAGTGACGTTGACCGCGCCGCTGGCCTTCGACCCATACAGCCGGTCGAAAGGCACGGGTTCGTTCATCGTCATAGACCGCCTCACCAACGTTACGATCGGCGCCGGGATGATCGCGGGCTTGGCCGAGAAACTCGGCGAGACGCGCAAGGTCTCACCGGAAGAACGCGCCGCCCGCTTCGGCCAGAAAGCCGTTACGCTGTGGCTGCGCGGAGCGAACGCTCGCGAGCTTGCGTATCAACTCGAACGCCAGCTTTTCGATCTTGGCCATTCAAGTGCTGTGCTGGACGACGAAAGCCTGGCACCGAGCGCCTCGCTCATCGCCCAAAGCCTCAACCGCGCCGGTCTGATCTGCTTGTGTGTGTTGGAAAATCCTTCCGCCACGGAAGACGACGCCAACTGGATCATCGATGCGGAAAGCAGAGCGGCCGGTGACCTGATCGGAATGTTACAGGAAAAAGGCGTGTTGTGAAAATCAGAGCCGCGACCGCAAGGGAGCGGTTGCGGCTTGGGATTTTCCAGGCTCCACCCCTCCCTTGCGGTCGGGGCTCTGATTCGGATTCGGCCAGCAACATAAGGAGTAACCAGTCTATGGTTCTATTAAAAGAACAGGTGCACGCGAAGGCGCTGGAGTTCGAGTCCCAGCCGGCCGAAGCGGTATTGTCCTGGGCTTTAAGTCAATTCCATCCGCGGCTGGCGCTTTCGAACAGTCTTCAGGTCGAAGACATGGTGGTGCTCGACATCGCCCACAAGATCAATCCCAAGGTTCGCGTCTTCACGCTCGACACGGGACGCCTCCATCAGGAGACCTACGACATGATGGACCGCGTCCGGGAACGCTACGGGATAGACCTGGAAGTTCTGTTCCCGGATGCCGCCGAAGTGGAAGCGATGGTGCGGGCGAAGGGCTTGAACCTTTTCTACAACAGCGTGGAGAACCGCCACGAATGCTGCGGTGTGCGGAAAGTAAAGCCGCTCCAGAGGAAACTCGCGGAGCTGGATGCCTGGGTCACCGGCTTGCGGCGCGACCAGTGGGCCTCGCGCACCAACATCCAAAAGGTGGAGATCGACGAGCCGAATGGCGGGCTCGTCAAGCTCAATCCCATCGCGGACTGGGGCTGGGAGCAGCTCGAAAAATACGTCCGGGAAAATAACGTTCCCAAGCACGCGCTCTATTCGAAAAGCTACGCCAGCATCGGCTGCATGCCCTGCACCCGTCCCACCCAGCCGAATGAAAATCCGCGCGCCGGCCGCTGGTGGTGGGAGGACGACCAGAAAAAAGAGTGCGGCCTGCACGTGGTGCGGAGTTGAACTGTCATTGCCTGGGCCAAAGGCTAGCTGTGTTTTTTCGTGGCTTCGCGTCTAAATTAGCTGTTAGGATAAGGAATATGGAATACAAAATTATTGTAGAGCCAGACCCAGAGGACGGCGGTTTCGTTGTGCACTGTCCCGCGCTTCCCGGTTGCTACTCTCAGGGCGAGACAAGAGATGAGGCAATCGCCAACATCCGCGAAGCAATCGAGGCTTACATCGGGAGTCTGAAGAAAGACAACCTGCCGATTCCTTCCGGGGTTGAACCCGAGATCGTCAGCGTGAATGTCCATGCCTAAACTGCCTGTGCTTTCCGGGCGGGAGCTCGTTAAGGTCTTCAGCAAAGCCAGATTTGAATTCCATCATCAAAACGGGAGCCATATGATCCTCAAACAGACGGTGCCGCCGTACCTCCGTGTTTCTGTTCCAGATCATAAAGCGATCAAAAGAGGGCTGCTCAGAGGGATCATTCGCGAAGCCGGCTTGAGCCGCGAAGAATTTGAGCGGCTACTTGAAAAATGACCCGCGCACGACTTCTTCTAAAATTCTCGCACGTTCTGTATACTCGCCTTTCGACTTGCCATCATGCCGGGCAATGAACGACCTCTATGAAGATTCTGACCGCGCGCCAGATGCTGGAAGTAGACCGCATCACAATTGAACAACTCGGAGTTGCCTCGCTCACGCTCATGGAGAACGCCGGGCAAAGTGTCTTCCGTGTGATCGAAGAAAAATTTCCCGCGCTCGAGCGTGAGCGCGTCGTCGTACTGTGCGGCAAGGGCAACAATGGCGGCGACGGCTTCGTGGTGTCCCGGCTTCTTCAGGATAAGATGCCGCAGAATCCCCCGCGTGTCATCTTGCTCGCCTCGCCCGACGCGCTCAAAGGCGATTCCCGAGCCAACTACGAGCGGCTGCTGGAAACTGGTTGCGAGCCTGTCATCGCGAAAGATTCCAAGGAATGGGAGGCGGCCAAGTCCCGGCTCTCCGACTGCACGCTTTTGATCGACGCTATTCTGGGGACGGGCCTCGACGGGCCGGTGAGCGGATTTCTTCTCGACGTCATTCGCGATCTGAACCAAAACTTTGCGCGCCTGCCTGCCGTCGCGGTGGACATGCCTTCGGGAATGCCGAGCGACACGGGCGAGGCGCTCGGCGAATCGCTCTCGGCGCGTTACACTGTGACGTTCACCGCGCCCAAGTGGAGCCACATCTTCCCGCCCAATTGCGAGCGCATGGGCGAGTTGACCGTCGCGCCCATCGGGACGCCTCCTTCCGTTTATGAAGACGACTCTTCGATATTCCTGAGCCTTCTCGGCAAAGATGATCTCGCGTGGGTGGGCGCGAAGCGGAAGCCGGATTCGCACAAGGGGACCTACGGGCACGCGCTGATCGTAGCGGGATCGCGCGGCAAGAGCGGCGCGGCGGCGCTCGCCGGAATGGCGGCGCTACGGGCCGGCGCGGGTCTGGTTACCGTGGCCACCGCATCGTGCGCGTGGACGGCCGTGGCCGCGGCTTCGCCGGCGCTGATGACGGAGCCGCTGGCCGAGACCGATCACGGCACCATTTCTCTCGGCTCGTTCGAAGACGGGCGGTTTGAAGACATCGCGAGAGGGAAATCGGCGATCGCCCTTGGCCCTGGTCTCTCGACGCATCCGCTGACCATTGCCTTTGTGCGGCGCATGATGAAAAAGTTCCGGGCAATTCCGCTGGTGATCGACGCCGACGGCCTGAACGCTTTCGATGGCGCCACCGAACTCTTGCTCGGCGAAGGGCGCAAGCTGATCCTGACGCCGCATCCCGGTGAGATGGCGCGCCTGACTGGGCTTAGCACCAAACAGGTCCAGGCAAACCGCGTCGAAATAGCGCGCGAGTTTGCGCAGCAGCGAAAAGCGATTCTGGTGTTGAAAGGATACCGCACGCTCATTGCCACGCCGGATGGCCGGGTCTTTGTGAATCCCACCGGGAACCCTGGCATGGCGACGGCGGGAACGGGAGACGTGCTCACGGGCATCATCGCCGGCTTGCTCGCGCAGCATCCCGACATCGCCGTCGAGAAGGTTGTATCGGCGGCCGTCTATTGGCACGGGTCCGCGGGAGACGTTGCGGCGGCGAGCAAGGGCGAAGTGCCGCTGATCGCTACGGACCTGCTCGACGCCATGCCCGAAGCGCTGAAATCGGCGGGAACAACGCTCGGCGATGGCGGCGCCGCATAGATGGCTGGGCGCTCGTTCGTGACGCACTCTCCCGAGGAGACGATTGAACTCGGGCGGCAACTCGCAAAGGATTTGGAGCCGCCGGTTGTACTTCTGCTCATCGGAGATTTGGGGGCGGGAAAGACCACGCTCACAAAAGGCATCGCGGCGGGCCTGGGAGCGGCTTCCGAGGAAAATGTTACCAGCCCCACGTTCACCCTGGTGCACGAGTATGGTGGAACGGCCGGTGAAGCGGAGAACGGCCCGCGGGTGTATCATGTGGACCTTTACCGCATCGAGACGCCGCGCGAGATGGGGACGCTGGGGATCGAAGACCTGATCTCGGACGAGCGCGGAGTCGTCATCGTCGAGTGGGGTGAGAAGCTCGGCTCTTCGTTTCGCAATCCCTGGCCGGGCAGCCGGTTACTGGAAATACGCATGGATGCGCTCAGCGAAACCGAGCGCCGCATTGAGATTGCTGGGTAGGTACGGGCCTGTGGCCTGTATGGGGACAGGCAGGAATGCCTGTCCCTACCCAGCGCAAAAAAGGAGAATCGCGGATCACATCGATGGAAAAACAACTGTGGGCTTTGATTCTGGGCGCATCGAGCGGGTTTGGAGAAGCGACTTCGCTCGAACTTTCAAAACTCGGCTACAACATTTTCGGCGTTCATCTGGACCGCCGTGCGACATTGCCTCACGTGGAAGAGATCGTGCGGCAGATCCGGCAAGCGGGACGCGAGGCGGTGTTTTTCAACGTCAATGCCTCCGATCCGCAAAAGAGAAAGGATGTCGCCGCGAGCATTGGGGCGCAGTTTCAAAAGACCCCGGGGACCATCCGGGTGCTTCTCCACACGCTTGCTTTCGGCACGTTGCAGCCGTTTGTCGGCGAGGGAGCCGTCACGCAGGCGCAGATGGATATGACCTCCGACGTCATGGGGCACAGCCTCATCTATTGGGTGCAGGAGGTGGTGCACGCCGGATTGATGGAGCAGGGCGGTCGCATCTACACCATGACCAGCTCGGGCGGCACGCGCGTCATGCCGAGCTACGGTCCCGTTTCGGGCGCTAAGGCGCTCGTCGAGTCGCATATTCGACAACTGGCGATGGAGTTGGCCCCTCGCGGCATCACGGCCAATGCCATCCGCGCCGGCGTGACGGAAACGCCGTCGTCGAAGAAGATCCCCGGTTACGATCAAATCGCGGCTGCGGCAGTGGCCCGCAATCCTCACGGCCGCCTGACCACAACGCAGGATGTCGCCAAAGCGATCGGCGTGCTCGCCCACCCGAATACTTATTGGATTACAGGAAACGTGATCGGAGTGGATGGAGGGGAAGACATCATCGGGTAGGGATCGGGGAAATAGGGGAAAGATTACAGCCCGCTTCTCCTCCCTGTTTCTGTTATGCGTTCTCGATTCCCTCTAATTGGCTTCGCGCGTGATAGGAGCTGCGCACGAGCGGCCCTGATTCCACGTGCAGGAATCCCATTCGGATGCCTTCTTGCTTTAGTTCTGCGAATTCCGCTGGCGTGTAATAGCGGGCGATCGGCAGATGGTCGGTCGACGGACGCAGGTACTGTCCCAAAGTCAGGATCTGGCAGCCGTGCTCGCGCAGTTCCTGCATGGCGGCTAACACTTCACTGGTATCTTCACCCAGACCCAGCATCATTCCGGACTTCGTTGTAATCGTCGGATCAATCTGGTGGACCGAGGCCAGCAGGCGGAGCGATTGCTGGTAGCGCGCGCCGGGGCGGACCTCGCGATAGAGTCTCGGGACGGTCTCGATGTTATGGTCGAGCACGTCGGGCCGGGCGGCGAGCACCGTTTCCAGCGCCTCGCGCGAGCCTTGGAAATCCGGGATCAGCACTTCCACGCGGCAATCGGGTTTCGCGCGGCGGATGGCCTCAATGGTTAAGGCGAAAATTTCCGCACCGCCGTCCTTGCGGTCGTCGCGGTTCACCGATGTGACGACAACGTATTTCAAGCCGAGATGCGCCACGGCGCCGGCCACGCGCTCCGGCTCCTCATAGTCGAGCGGCAGCGGCGCTCCCTTGGGAACGGCGCAAAAGCCGCAGCGGCGCGTGCAGACATCGCCCAGGATCATGAACGTGGCGGTTCGCTGGTCCCAGCACTCGCCAAGGTTTGGACAGCGCGCGCTCTCGCAAACCGTGTGGAGGCGGAGCTGATTCGTTAGCACCTTCAGATCATGATGGTTCTCGCCGCCGGGCGCGCGGGTCTTCAGCCACTCGGGCCGTTTCTCATGAATTGCGATTGGCATAATACGAATATAGCCACGGAGGCACAGAGGCTCAGAGAAGAATTATTTCAAAAACTCTGTGCCTCTGTGTCAAAACTTCCTTTCTTTCAAGAGCCGATATACCGGGCATACAGGCTGCGCGCCACGGCCGCGTCTTCGGTCCCTTTGATGATAACCCGGCCGTCCGGGAAAATTGTCATCTCATACGGCGCAACGGAAAACTTCATTACGTAAGAGTTGTAGCGCACCGCCCCGTGGGGACGCAATCTCCGCTCCAGTTCGGTGAAATCGAGCCGCCGGTTGCCATCCTGAATCTGGACCGAGTTGCGGCCGCAGAGCCGGACCGGCAAAACCTCCCCTCGACGGAGATACGTAAAGTCACGTCTCTGACAGGCCCGGCAGCTTTCGTTGGGCGCACCCGGCGAAATTGCCTGAAAGCGGTTCTCCCAAAGATCGAACGAGACGATCTTGCGATGGAGCGCCGCGCGGTCGCCGACCAGGAGCTTCATCGCTTCGGCCACTTGGACGGAGGCGACCGAGGAAGCGGCGGCGCTCAGGATGCCTTCCGTTTCGCAGGTGGGCTGGAGGCCCGCGGGTGGCGAGGGAAATACGCAAGCCAGGCACGGTCCCTCACCCGGCACAATGGTCATCGTGACGCCGTAACCGCCGACCGCCGCTCCATAGATCCAAGGAAATCCTTGCTGTACGCTCAGATCGTTTACCAGATAGCGCGCCTCAAAATTATCCGTGCCATCGAGCGCAACATCGAAGCCGCGAAGCAACTCCGGAGCGTTTTCGGCGTTGAGATCGGCGACGATTCCGCGGACATTTATTCCCGAGTTCGACTCTTTCAAATGAGCTTCGGCGGCGACGGCTTTGGGTAGACTTTCGGCGGCGTCGCGCTCGTCGAATAGACACTGCCGTTGCAGGTTGCTCTCCTCGACGTAATCGCGGTCGATAATCACAAGCTCGCCCACACCGGCGCGCGCGAGCAAGGCGGCCTGATGGCTTCCCAACGCGCCGCATCCGACGATGACGACGCGCGAAGCGGCAAGCTTCCGCTGGCCCCGCTCGCCGATCGGGCGATATAGAATCTGCCGGGAATAGCGTCCCAGGTCTCCGGTATCCATAGGGGCATTATAAATTGATTTGCCGGGGAGGCTCGTGTAATCTACGTCTGCGTGCCGAGGAGACGGGAGTCAGAAGGCAGAATAAAGAAGCAGAACCGGTGCTGCGGGGAGAATCCGCAGATTACTCAGATGGCGCAGATTGTTTTTGGTTCTGCGAAATCTGTGGATGGATCCGCTCCCTTGCGGTCGGGGCTCTGACGGAAGGAGGTTGCATGTCCGATCGCAGAGAATTCTTGAAGGATTTGGGCGGCGCGGCAGCGGGAATTGTTTTCGCTGGCTGCGGGTGGGTGGATGCTGCGCGCGCCGCGTTGCAGTCGGCCGGAGCGGGACAGCGCCGCGAAGTCATCGTGGCCGGGCGCAGAGTGAAGACCGTGGACCTTCACTGCCACTGCCACATTCCGGCCGTTCTCGATCTGGTTAAAGATCACCCGATGGGTCAGCAAATCCGGACGCAGCTCAACGGTCCCGTCGGGAAGGGTATCAACATCACCAACGTGCAGGATCGTTTGCGGGTGATGGATGAACAGGGCGTGGACGTGCAGGCCGTCAGCATCAATCCCTTCTGGTACTCGGCGGAGCGGGACCTGGCGAGCCAGATCGTCAAGTTTCAGAATGAGAAACTGGCGGAGTTGAGCGCCGCGCATCCGGATCGCTTTGTGGGTATGGCTACCGTGGCGTTGCAGTATCCCGATCTGGCCGCGGAGCAGTTGGAAGAGGCTCGCAAGAAATACGGAATGAGAAGCTCGCTCGTGATGGGAACCGTCGATGGCGCGGAGCTGTCCGATCCCAAGTTCCATCCGTTTTGGGCCAAGGCCGAGGAGTTGGGGACGCTGATTTTCATTCATCCGCAGAGCTTTCCGGAAGGCCAGCGGCGATTTCAAGGCAACGGAAATTTGGGCAATACGATCGGAAATCCGCTGGAAACGACGGTGGCGCTGACGCATTTGATTGAAGAGGGTACACTCGATCGTTTTCCCGGACTCAAGATCTGCGGTGCGCACGGAGGCGGCTTCCTCCCCGCCAACATCGGACGCACGGATCGCTGTATGGACGTCTTCCCCGACAATTGCAAGCCGGTCAAAAAACTGCCAAGCGAATACCTCAAACAACTCTACTACGACACCATCGTCTTCAGCGCCGAAGGTCTGCGGCATCTGGTCGCGCAAGTTGGGGCCAGGCAGGTGGTTCTGGGCACGGATTTTCCTTATCCATGGAATCCCCATCCGGTGGACCATGTCTTCAGCGTGCCAGGTATGAGCGATGCCGACCGGCGGGCAATCCTCGGAGAAACCGCCGCCCGGTTGCTGGGAATCGGGTCGTGATATTCCCTGGCCGGACCTATGTCGTCCGCTTGCCGGCGCGGAATCTTCCTAAGATCTAAGTCGAAAAGCCCACGGCATAAAAAGCGTGCCGTGGCTACCACGACCACCAACTTTGCCTTGCCACAGTGACAGAGCCGCTCCGCCCCTGCTACACTTTTGTGCTAGAGACGGCCGATGCGGAGTGGACGAGCTGTAGAGAAACTTTGGCCGGCGCAGGGGTTGTATTTGCCAAAATTTCTTTGGCTGACATGGATGGGGCTTTCGATGCTGGCGGCTGCCAGTGCCCCTTCGCTGATTGCCGCCGACTGGGACGGATTGCCGGTGCGGACGATCCGCCACCAACCCGAAGAGGCACTGCAAAATCCCATCGATCCGAAAGCGTTAGAGAAATTGCTTCTGCAAAAGGACGGCGAGCCGTTCAGTTCCGAGAAAATCCGCCAGAGCATGGAGCGACTTTATGCTACGGGGCGATTTTCGGATATTCGAGTAGATGCCCGCAACCAGGACGGCGGCGTCGCCGTGACGTTTCTGACCCGGAACGTCTACTTTATCGGTGCGGTGCTGATTCGGGGTGTCGGCGATCATCCCGGCGAAAGCCAGTTGCGCAGCGCCACTCATTTCGAGCTGGGGCATCCGTATTCGGAGGAGCATCTTTCCGAGGCCATCGACGGGCTGCGGCGAGTGCTCGAGGAAGAAGGATACTTCCAGCCGCAAATCAGACCGAGCAAGACGTTTCACCCCGAAACGCAGCAGGTCGACGTTGCCTTCGACATCCGCACGGGCCGGCGAGCGAGGCTGGGTAAAGTGGAGTTGACCGGCAACTCCGTCTTTCCCCTGCCAAGACTGCTTCGTGAGGCCAAATGGAAAAGCGGCAAACCGCTCACGCTGGCGTCGATAGGAGACGGGTTGGAACGAATTCGAAAGCTGTATCAAAAGGAAGGGTATCTGGGCGCCTCTGCCGAAATCACTGCCAAGCGATACCACCCGGAAGGGAACACCGCCGACCTCGATCTGAGCGTCCACGCCGGAACCGAGATCGTCATTTCCATCACGGGAGCATCGCTGAGCCGCTCGCAACTCAACCGGCTGGTTCCGGTTTTTGAGGAAGGATCGCTCGACGACGAGCTACTGGACGAGGGCCGGCGCAACTTGACGGACTATTTCGAGTCGCAGGGTTACTTTGACGTGAAGGTAGACCACCGCCAAACGGAGGTTACACCGGGCCACTCGGCAATCGAGTATCAAGTCGATCTGGGAGACCGCCAGAGGCTCGAGGAAATCCGAATCGTCGGGAACCGGTATTTCAGCACCGAAGATTTGCGGGAGCGCATGAGGATCGAGCCGGCAAGGCTGGGGCTGCCGTACGGCCGCTTCAGCTCGAAACTCCTGGCCCAGGATCTTGACAACATTCGTGCGCTCTATGAGAGAAACGGCTTCACCGAAGTGAAGGTCCACTCCGAACAGGCGGTCACGGGGGCGCCGGAACGGAAGATGACGGTTACCATCCAAATCAGCGAAGGCGGGCAAAAGCGAATCGGGAAATTTTCCATCGTCGGGAACCATTCATTTCCGCAAGAACGGCTGGAGAGCGTAATCAACGGCGGACAGGGACAGCCATACAGCGAGTCGGTGATCTCTTCGGACGGCGACAACCTGCTGACGTTTTACTTCGACCAAGGATTCCTGCATGCCCAGTTTCGAGCCAGCCAGAGTCCCTCCGCCGATCCGCAGCGCGTCGAGATGGAGTATGTTCTCGACGAAGGTCCCCGGGAGTACGTGCGGCACATCTTTGTCAGCGGTTTGGAAAGCACCCGCCGGGGAGTGGTGAACCGCCAGATGCAGTTCCGCGACGGAATGGCGCTGAGCCAGAGCGGCCTGCTCGAGGCGCAGCGCCGCCTCTACGATCTCGGCATCTTCAACCGGGTGGAAGTGACGGTGCAGAATCCCGGCGGGCAGGAAGAAGAAAAAAACGTGCTGGTGTACCTGGAGGAAGCGCGCCGTTATACGATGAAGCTGGGGCTGGGCGCCGAGGTGGCGCGCCTGGGCGGAGCTTCCACGGATGTGACCGACCCGCAAGGGAAGCACGAATTCAGCCCGGATGTTTCTATTGAGCTGACGCGGCTCAATATGGGCGGGAGGCCGCACACCGCCACGCTGAGCGGCCGCTTCAGCACCATCCAGAAGCGCGGCGGGCTGACGTATACGGCTCCGAACTTTCTCTACCACTCCGGGCTGGAGGCCAGCGCCCGAGTCTTCTTCGACGAGTCGCGCGACGTGCGCACGTTCACGGCGCGCCGCCTGGAGGGCGCGCTGCAGTTCGAGGAGAAGAAAAGCCGGGTCACCACCTTGTTGTACCGGTATTCCTTTCGCCGCGTCACGGTGGATTCGACCGTCTTGCAGATTTCCAAGGATCTGTTTCCCAAGCTGGCCAGCCCGGTGCTGGTGGGAATGGTGAGCCAGGTCCTGTTTCGCGACACGCGGGATAATCCCGCCGAGTCGCGCGGCGGGATGTTTACGTCGGCCGATATGGGAATCGCCACGAAACAATTCGGCTCGCAGGCGAGTTTCGCGAAGCTGCTGCTGCAAAACTCTTCTTACTACTCCATTGGCAAGACGCTGGTGTTCGCTCGTTCGTCGCAGTTTGGAGTGCAAAACTCCTTCGGCAAGGGCCGCACGGTGGAACTGGCCGATCCCGGGGGCGGGCAGCCCACCACGGAAACGACCACGGAAATTCCCATAGCGGAGCACTTCTTTTCCGGCGGCGGCAATTCCCATCGCGGCTTTGCCGTGAATCAGGCCGGACCGCGCGATCCCAACACGGGCTTTCCTCTGGGAGGAAATGCATTGCTGCTCAACTCCCTGGAGCTTCGCTTCCCGATCTGGCGGAGCAGCGTCGGGGGCGTCCTGTTCCACGACGCCGGAAACGTCTTCAGCGGGATCGGCGATTTCAGCCTGCGAAAGAACCAGAAAAGCTTGCAGGATTTCAACTACATCTCCCACGCCGCCGGGTTTGGGTTGCGCTATAAGACGCCGGTCGGTCCCGTGCGCCTGGACCTGGGGTACAGCCTGAACCCGACTCGATACCGGACACAAGATTCCATCTACGGCAAAAGCCTGGCGAGATGGAATGTGCTGTTCAGTATCGGCCAGGGATTTTAGCGGCAAGGTTGCGGATTTTATGAGAAGGACTTTTCTGGTGGCGATCCTGGTTCTGTTGCCGGGCCGGTTCTCCATGCGGGCCGAGATCGTGGACCGCATCGTGGCGGTTGTCGACGGTAGAGTAATCGCGTGGAGCGCGGCGCTCGCGGAGGCCAATTATCAGGCCTTCCGCAAGGGAGGGGAGCCCGTCGAAACGCTCGGAGTGGAGGCGCTCGGGAAGATCGTGTCCGAGATGATCGATCAAATGCTGCTCGAGCGGGAAAGGAGCAACTCTCCTTTTGCAGTGCCTGCGAACGGGAATGCTGAGCACGGTGCTCCCGATGGAGATGCAGAAGAACTGCGGAAACGCTTTTCCGATGCCGAGGCATATCGCAACGCGCTGCGCCGCTACAAGCTGAGCGAGCCGGAAGTGTTGAAGCGCGTCTCGCGCGAGAATGCGATTCTGGCATTTGTGGATTCTCACCTGCGTCCCCAGGTCCGTGTCGCTCCGGAAAAGGTCGAGGAGTATTACAGGGAAAAGCTTCTGCCAGAGCTGCGGAAAGCCGGCGGAGCCCCGGCGCCTCCGCTTTCGGAGGTGAACGCGCGGATCGAGCGGATCCTGGCCGAAGAAGAAATGAATCGTCTGCTTGATGAATGGCTGACGCAGTTGCGAAGTCACGCGCAGATCACAACGATGTTCGAGTTAAAGTCCGAGTCAAAGCAGGGGTCGATGCCGGATTCAAAGCCGGATTCCAAATGAAGCGGGCGAGTCGAAGGGCGGGAATCCGCTAACGGGAAGGATCTGATGGAAGAACGCAAAACGACTGGCGAACCGAAGAAAGGCGAACGCAAGAGCCGGAGGCGCTGGCTATGGGCCGGGGCCGGTGTTCTGATCGCGTCGCTCGCCGTCGCGATCGTGATTCTACAAAGCGCATGGTTCGGCGAGACGCTTCGCATGCGCCTTGTTGCAGCAATGGAGAAAGCCACGGGAGACCGCGTGGAACTCCAGGGTTTCTCCTTCAACTGGCGCACGCTGCAAGTCGATCTGCGGGGCCTGGCAATTCACGGGCGGGAAGCGGCGGGCGACCCTCCCCTGTTTTCGGCCGACCTGATCGAGACGGGCTGGAAGATCCAATCGTTCTGGGGCTTGCGCGCCGATCTTCGCACGCTGCGCATCTGGAATCCACTGGTTTCCGTGATATTCCGCGGCGATGGCTCGCCGAATGTTTCCGGGCCGGGCGGAAGGAACGACGGCCAGCACAACGAAGTGGCGCAGGCGCTCGCGCTTCGAGTCGGACGGCTGGAGGTCTTGCGAGGACAAGTGCATTTCGAAAATCGATCGAAGGAAACCTGGGCGCCGATCGATTTCCGGGCCGAGAATGTCCATCTGGTGCTCGAATCGGAGCCCGGCGCCTCGCGTTACGCAGGAAAACTGGATTTTCAAAAAGGATCATTCTCAATATCGGGCAGCGATACCGGCGCCGAAGCCAGACCCTCGCAACTTTCTCCGACGGGCCGCGCCAAGTTTCGCCTCTATCCTCAACGAGCCGAGATCGAGTCGCTCGAACTGCGGACGGCCGGCTCGCGCCTTTCCGCCGAGGGGACCATCGAGGATTTCCGCTCGCCGCGCCTTCAATTTCACTATGACGTGTCGGTGGATTGGAAAGAAGCTGCGGCGTTTTTGGGACGCTCCGGATGGCGGGGAGAAATGTCCTCGAAGGGAGAGGGGAGTTACAACGATCAAGGCTGGCAGTTCACAGGGCCGCTCGAGGCGCGCGCGGCGGAAACGGGAATACCCTCGCTGCCGTCGTTTCCCTGGAGCGGCCGCGCCAATATGCGCTTCACCGGCGGTCCGCCGCAGCCGGGCGGAGAGAAGCCGCAGCGATGGAAGGCGGAGCTTGATGGGATTGACGTTGCGACTCTGGGCGGCCGATTCAAAGGAAAGGCGACAGTCGAAAGGGTGGCTCGCGCCGCAATCGCAGCGGGCGCTGGGGTGATCGCGACGCCTGTCGCGACGCACCTCGAACTGCGCGCGGAGCACATCAGCGTGCCCGTTCTGCTGAGTGTCCAGAAAAAACTTCCGGCTCCGATCAGCCGTCCGCCCTGGGCCGGCTCCGTTTCCGGTCCCACCGAGATTAGCTTTACGGGATTGGGATCGGACTTCACGTCGCGCATCGAATGGCAGGTGGAACCAGCTCCCGTTGTTCCTGCGGGATTCACCTCGGTTTCGGGAATTCTGCGCGCCCGATATCAGGCCGGAGGAAACCGCATCGAAATCGACCGCAGCTACTTGAATGTGGGCCAGAGTCATCTGGAGGCCGACGGCTGGCTGGACGACGGGAACTCCCGGCTGAACGTAAAAATCGACGCGCCACGCTGGGAAGAATGGAACGCGGTCGCGGAGATGATATCGAAACGATCCGCGCCGCTCCCTGTTGCGCTGCATGGCCGTGTCACGGCCGGATTTCTGTGGACGGGAGGAATCGCGTCACCGGTGCTCAACGGAAATCTCCGCCTCGCGGAATTCGACTTCCGGAAGATGCATTGGGACTCGTTCTCCGGCGAGTTCGATTATCGAGGGAGCAATCCGGCGAAGCTCCGGATCAACTCCGGCCGGCTTGTGCGAAACGCCGCGGCGGTGGATTTCAATGCAAATCTGGAAGTGACGAACGGCGGCATCGCTCCGAAGAGTCCAATGATGCTTCACGCCTCCGTTCACGATATAAGGATCGAGGAACTGGGAGAGATGGCCGGCGTACGAGTACCGGTTCGGGGAATGATGGAGGGTTCCTTGGACGCCTCGGGGACGCTCGAAGACCCGCGTGGCCGTGTCAATCTTTCGGTGGGCGCGGGCGATGCATACGGCGAAACTTTCGACCGGCTGTCGGCACAGGTTTCACTTGAAAGCGGAGCCGAGCTGAAGGTCCGGCAATTCCGTTTGCAGAAGGCCAAGGGCACGGTCGAGGGCGATCTTTCGATCGGGCTGAAGAGCCAGCAACTGCGATTTTCTCTCGCGGGCGCGGGCCTGGCATTGGAGGGCTTTCAGTTCTTGCGTTCGCGCTTCGACGGCACGGGCGTCGCACAGATGCGCTTGTCCGGCGAAGGCACTCTCGGCCGGCCCGTGATTCACGGCACGGTAGAGATCGGCCGCCTCGCCTGGAACGGGCAGGAAAACGGGCAGTTCTCGGTCGGAGTCGACGCGCGCGACGGGCGCGCCAATCTCGAATGGAAGGGGAGCTTTTTCGGGGCAGAACTCGCCGGTTCAGGGGATCTGCAACTGCGCGATTCGTTCCCATTTTCCGCCCGTGTCGGATTTCGGAACATGGATCTGGCTTTGCTGCTGCCCGCGGTCCGGGAGTTTTCCACGCCGGTCTCCGGACGCGCCGGCGGCGAGGTTACGTTGGAAGGCACACTCAAGAATGTGCAGCTTGTCCGCGTGCGCGGCTCGCTCGACGCCTTGGCGGCCTCGGCGGGTCAAGTCGCCTTCCGCAACGCGGAACCCGTGCGGTTTCGATATGAGAGCGGCTCGTGGCAGGTGGAGCGGCTGCATCTAATCGCAAAGGATACGGACCTGGAAGCCTCCGGCACGGTCTCGGCGGCGCGAGAACACGCACTCAACTTCGCGGTGAAAGGGCACGCCGATCTTGGGGTTCTGAAGGCCCTGGACCCGGACCTCACCTCCGTCGGACAGGTAGCGCTCGACGCCAGTTTGTACGGCACGCTGACGAATCCCCTGTGGCGAGGTCAGTTGGATTTCTCCGATGCCGGCCTCCGCTATGGCAGTCTGCCCAACGGTCTGAGCAAGCTGAAAGGGAGGCTGCGGTTTGAGGGCAACCGCGCTAGCCTGGAAAATGTCACGGCCGAAAGCGGCGGGGGATTGGTGAAACTAGGCGGCCTTGTGACCTGGGCGCGGGAAAACGGTTTGGGTCTGCAAATCGAGACGGTCCTCAGCGGCGTGCGCGTGCGCTATCCCGAGGGAGTCAGCACGTGGCTCGACGGGCGGCTCACGTGGACCGGTTCGCCCAAGTCCAGCCTGCTCGCTGGAAGGCTGCAGATCGCCAAAGAAACCGCCAATCCGGAATTCGACATTGGCAACACTCTGATCGGCCACAAGGAGCTTCCGTTAGCGCGCGTGCGGTCGACGGCGATGCGGAATGTGCGGCTGGATATCGGAATTGTCTCGTCGCCCAACCTGTCGCTCGAAACCACGACGGCCAAGAATCTACGCGGGGATGTCGATTTGCACATTCAGGGCAGCATTGAACACCCGTCCTGGCTGGGGCGAATCAGTATCTTGCAGGGAGAGATCACCATCGGCGGAAGGCGGTATCTGGCCGACCGCGGCGAGCTGACGTTCAGCAATCCCTTCCGCTTTGAGCCGATCCTCAATCTTCAGGTGCGGGCGCGCGTGGAACAATACGATATCGGTTTGAACTTCAACGGTCCGCTCGACCGGCTGACGATCACCTATAATTCCGATCCGCCATTGCCCACTAGCGAGATTCTGGCGCTGCTGGTCGCGGGCAGCTCTTACGCTACTTCGTTCCAGCCTGTCACGGCCACGACCACGCCGCAGATCGGGGCCGGCTCGCTGCTCTCCCAGGCGTTGAACCAGCAGATGGGGAATCGCCTGGACCGCATCTTCGGCTCCGGCCACATCCGCTTCGACCTGCAGACCGCCGGCTTCGACCGGCCCGCCAACGCCAACGTTGCCTTCGAACAGCACGTTAGCGACAACCTGACGCTGCTCTACGTCACCAACGTGACTTCTGCGCAGCAGCAAATCATCCAGGCCGAGCTGACACTCAGTCCCCGGTTCTCCGTGACGGCAATTCGCGACCAGAACGGACTGGTGGGAGTCAACTTCCAAATCAAGCTGCGCTTCCATTGAGTGGCAGGCAGAGATTGTAAAATGATTGGCCTTCCAACACCGCGCAAGGACGCTTACAACCGCTCTCATAGAATCGCGTGCAAATGGGTTACAACTCTAAGCCTATCCAAACGCAAAGGAGTCTAATGCGGCACAACATCAAATGGATATGGCTGCTTGCGTTGGTGATTGCTCTGTTTTTTGGGAAGATTCTTTTCACCGGCCAGTTTTCCGTCTTGTTAGAAAGGGAATCAGCCAATCAGGCATACGCTTGGTATAACTTTGAAGTTTCCTCCATACAACGGGGTATCATCCCGGTGTGGGACCCGTACGCCCTCTCCGGACATAGTTTCGTGGGAGAGATGCAGACGGCATTCTGCGCGGACTGATCGTTCCTGAGGGAGAAAGCCGCGTCATGCTGCGCTACCGGCCGCGCTCCGTTCTTGTTGGAGCAACATTGACCGCGGCCGCCCTTGTTGGAACCTTCCTTTTTGTGGCGGTTGTATTGTATAGAAAAAGAGCAGATGAAAATGCCTAAACGCGACGCGTCAATCTCCCCCTCATCTGCTCCCTCTCCCGCTCCAGGATCTGGCCGGAGCGAGGGCGCAGCTCGCCCGGTGGAAACGCAGGCCGAAGTGTTCCTCAGCGTTGTCATTCCCGCCTTTAACGAAGCGCAGAGAATTCCGGCCACGCTGCGCCAGGTCACGGATTATCTCGAATCGCTGGGACGATCCTTTGAAGTGGTGGTGGTGGATGACGGTTCCACGGATAATACTTCCAGCGTGGTCGAGTCGATCGGCCGCGAGACGCCCGGCGTGCGGCTGGTGCGGAACTCCATCAATTCCGGCAAGGGCGCTGCGGTTCGCGGCGGCATGATGAAAGCCCGCGGCGAATATCTTCTGTTTACCGACGCCGACCTTTCGGCGCCCATCGGAGAAGCCGAGCGTCTGCTGCGGGAGCTCGATCGAGGCTATGACGCCGTGATCGGATCGCGCGCCTTGAATCGGGACTGGATCGGCGTCCATCAATCGAGTTTCCGGGAGACGGCCGGGAAGCTCTTCAACTTTGTCATGCGCCTCCTGACCGGACTCGATTTCACCGACACGCAATGCGGCTTCAAGGCCTTTCGCGGGTCCGTGGCGCGCTCGATTTTCGCCGTGCAGAGAATCGATGGCTTCGGGTTTGACGTCGAGATTTTGTACCTCGCCCGCAAGTTCGGCTATCGCTCGCTCGAAGTGCCCGTCCATTGGGACCACAGCGCCGCCACCAAAGTGCACCCTCTGCGCGACGGACTGCGGATGGTTCTGGATCTCTTCCGAATTCGCTGGAATGACTGGAGAGGGAAGTACGAGGGAATAGGGAATAGGGAATAGGGAACAGAAAACGAAAACTTCCTTGTCATGGGAGGCGTGCTTTTTTCCCGCCAGTTCCCAGTTCCCTGTTCCCTATTCCCTTCTTTCCATTATTTCCTAATCGCTTGACGATCAGATCGACGCTCTGCGCGATGCTGTGATGGGAAGTGTCAACCACCATCTCTGACTGTGCATAGAGCGGCTCACGGGTCTTCAGCAAAACCTTCAACTCATCCATCGCCTCGGGATTATTCACCATGGGACGGGTGTCGCCTTGCGCGATCACGCGGTCCCAGTGTTCGCGGGGCCGGGCCTTGAGCCATACGGTATGGCACTCGCGACGGACCAATGCCCAAGTCTCGGGCGCGGTCACCAGCGACCCTCCCGTGGCGATCACGGCGCGCGGCGATTTATAGAGGAACCTTTCCATCACGGCCTGCTCGTGCTTGCGGTAGTATTCCTCGCCGTGAATCCGGAAGATCTCCGTCAGCGAAATGCCGGCCTCCCGTTCGATCAGCGCATCGAACTCGACGAAGGCCAGCCCCAGGCGCGCGGCCAGAAGTTTTCCGATGGTGGATTTCCCAGCTCCGCGCACCCCCACCAGCGCGATGCTGCGCTCGACGCGTTTCTTGCGGCGGGCCGAGAGCCACGCATGAAGTTCGTCGAGGTCCTTCGTCTGGCAACCTTCGAGCAATTCCCAGATGCGGCCGCGAAGCGAAATGTCGTCCTTGGCGGCCGGGATCAGGTTCTGAATGGGTTCTCCAAGCGCATCCGCGATCTGGTCGAGCCGCGCGACCGACACGTTGCCCCGTCCCGCTTCGATCTCGGAGAGAAAGCGGGGCGAGATCTCGGCGCGACGAGCCAGGTGCTCGATGCTTTCCCCGGCCGCTACGCGCAGCGCGCGGATTCTTTGTCCCAGGGCCTTCAAAAACCCGTCTTTACCGTTCAAGCTTTCCCCTCCCTCTATATGCATTATATTTCTCTTGCATTGAATGTCAAGATGCAATAAACTTCTTCTTGGGAGCGAACGGGACACCCCAATAAGGAATCGCACTAGAAGCGAGCGGAAATCAAGAGAGGAGCAGGCAATGGCACTATTAGTCAAGAAAACCCAGATGCAAGGGTTCGACGACTGGATCGACGTTTTTCATCAATGGCACGACGACATCGGCTATCCAACCAATCTGATCGGCAACTATACATTTGAGACCAAGCTGGGAGATCTCGAAAGCGACGAGATCGAGTTCGGCCACTATGCTGGCAACAGGAAATGGGAGAAGGTCAGCGATATTCCCGATCAGCGAATCAAGGACGCGCTGATCCACCTGACGGAGTTCCAGGGCGACACCGAGTTCGCATCGGTCGAGCAGCAACGGAACCTGATCGAGCGCGCGCCGACGAATTACGATCTCCAGAGCATGATCCGCGTGAACCGCGAGGAGATGCGCCACGGCTGGCAGATGGCCTACGTGCTGGTCACTTTTTGGGGCGATCCCGGGAAGAAGGCGGCGCAGAGACTGCTGGAACGCCGCGCCTCGGAGCATTCGCGCCTGTTGGGCGCCTTCAACGAACCGGTCCGATGCTGGCTGGACTTTTTCACTTATACCGACTTCATCGACCGCGACGGAAAGTATCAGCTCAACATGCTCAGCCGCAGTGCGTTCGCTCCGCTCGCCAAGAGCATGCGTCCGATGCTGCAGGAAGAGGCCTTCCACCTGCTCACAGGGAATACCGGCCTGATGCGGATCGTCAAGGCCAACAAAATTCCGATTCCAATTATCCAGAAATATTTCGACAAGTGGCTCTCGACCGGCGCCGATCTGTTCGGCCAGGACGAGTCGGGGTCGGCGCACTGGGCCTACGAGTGGGGCATCAAGGGACGCTACGACGAAAACCTCTTCGACGGACCGCCGGACTTGGGCAAGATCAACGAGATCTCGCGCGGCCAGTATCTGAAGGAGGTCGCCGCTATCGTCGACTCTCTCAACAAGCAAATTCCCCCCGGCATGCCGAAACTGCGGATGCCCGACGAGAAGTTCAATCGCAGCATCGGGAAATACGCCGGAAAAACCTACAGCGTCACTGGCGAGCTGCTGTCGGCGGAGGAGTACAAGAAGCACCTCATCGAGGTGATGCCCTCCGACGCCGACGACGAGTTCATTATCGGCCTGGAGAAAGAAAAGGGCTGGATCATCGATCCCGAGCAAAGGATGTAGCATGGATCAGATCTGCGACCGCGAGGGAGTGGGAACTCTCGATTTGAAAACCGAAGTCGAGACGCTTTCGCCGGAGAAGCGATTCGTCTTCGTCTGCACAAACGTGGATTGCAAAGTCCGCGGTGCCGACAAGATCTTCGCGCGCCTTCAAAAGCGCGTGGAGGCCGACGGCTGCCCCGGCGTCGAGGTGCGGTCCTACATGTGCTTCGGCGGCTGTCACGAAGGCCCGAACGTGGTCATCTATCCCGATAAAGTATGGTACGGCGGCGTTCAGGAAAAAGACGCCGACACCATTGTAGATAAGCACCTGAAGCTGGGAGAAACGATCACGCCCCTGACGGGGAAGGTCAAGAAGGATCTCGAGGAACTGATCTTCCAGTTGCTCGATTCGGGTATCTATTAGCCGATTCGATTCCGGCGAAAAAGCCCACAGCGCCCGGATATCGAGCGATTGTGGGCTTTTTCATTTTTCCGGGTCCAGCCCATACGCTTTCGCCATCACGACGATGGGATGCACCGGCTTCTTCCCCGTGGCCTGCTGAATCTGGATCGCCGACAGCGGGCAGTCGGTGCAGCCGCAGGAGTCGTCGGCCTGCATGAACCGAAAGAGCGGCTTGCCGATTTTCATGGAGGTTTCGAAGTATTCTTTTTTCACGCTCCAACTACCGTCGTGTCCGCTGCACGCCTGCATGCGTTTGACTTCGGCGCCGGGGATCAGCTTCAGCAGCTCCTGCGCTTGGAAGCCGATGTCCTGGGCCTTCAAATGGCAGGGCTGGTGATAGCGCAGCTTGCCGGGATTGGCGATAAAGTCCTTATTCAGTTTTCCCTCATTGTTCAACTGCACCAGATATTCCGAGACGTCGAGCGTGTTCTCAGCGACGAGCCGGGAATCGTCGGTCGGCAGGAAGTGCGGATACTCCCGCTTGAGCATGTAGCTGCAGCTTGCGCTCGGCACCACGATCTTGTTTCCATCGCGGACGGCCTGGCTCAGGCTTGCGACGTTCGCTTTGATTTTTCCCAACGCTTGGTCCACCTGGCCGCCGTCGAGAAACGGAAGCCCGCAGCACTGCTGGCGTGGAATGGTACAGTCGATTCCGTTTTTCTCGAAGACCGCGAGGGCCGCTTTGCCGATCTGCGGCTCGTTGTAGTTTACGGTGCAGGTGTAAAAAAAGGCCACCTTCTCCGACTTCCCGCCGCTGGATGAGGGAGCGCGGCGTGGACGCCTCTTCAGCCATTTGGCGAAGGTCTCGGAATGGAACTCCGGGAGCAAGCGGTCCTTGTGGATGCCCAGATATTTTTCGAGCAGCCCGCGCATCGCCGGGTTGCGATTCGCCCAGTTGGCCATTCCCATCGAATAGCTCGCGAGAGTCCCGACCAGATCCACGTCGCCCAGAATCTTGTCGCCGAAGCTTGTGCCCGACTGCTTCTTGCGGACCAGGTTCGCGCGCATAATCATGCGCGGAAAATCGATGTCCCATTCGTGAGGAGGAACATAAGGGCAGATGGGATAGCAGAGCTTGCACTGGTAGCATTCATTGATGACCTGCTCAATCTGATTTTCAGTCAGGCCGTCGACATTTCCAAAAGCGTCGTCCGTGAACTGAAACAGGTCCACGAACGACGGACAGATGGTCTGGCAGATGCGGCAGCCGTGGCAGACATCGAAAACCCGCATCAGTTCCTTGCGGGTCGCTTGCGGGTCCCAAAACTCGGTGGAGTTCAGATCGAAGTTCATGAAGGTGGTTGCCATCCTTTCGGCTAGCCGCCGGGAATCGTTGAAAAGTCATCTTACCGTTTCCGGCCAGGGAGGGCAATCGCCGGTGTCCGGCACGGTGAAAGACGAGAAGTCCTTCTGTTCAATTGCGCTCCGTTTCCCAAACGATTGAACACTGCCTTGGTATGACGTATAGTCATACTACGAGGAGCCGTATGCCTAGATTCAAAGTTGCGATCACGATTGAGGAACAAACGTTAAGCCGCCTAGACAAGCTCGTCCAGCGTTCGGTTTTCCCCAGCCGCAGCCAGGCGATCCAGGAAGCCGTCGAGGAAAAGCTGGGGCGGTTGGAACGCAGCAGGCTGGCGCGGGAGTGCGCCAAGCTCGACCGGGCTTTTGAAAAGTCGCTAGCGGAGGAAGGGATCTCGGAGGACTTGCCGGAATGGCCCGAATACTGAGGGGAGATATCCGCTGGGCCGACCTGAACCCGGCGCGTGGCAAGGAACAGGCGGGCAAACGACCCGTACTCATTCTCAGTCACGATGTTTTCAACGAGCGCTCCGGCACGGTCATTGCTTTGGCGCTTACCAGCCGCCCGCAACGTGCGGGTTTCCCTCTTACTCTGGAGCTACGATCGAAGGGGCTTCCCAAGCGATCCTGGGTCAAGATCAGCCAGATCCGAACACTGGCCATCGAGCGGATCGGTTCTCGCTTGGGGACGGCGACGCCGGAAGAAATGGCTCAGGTGGTTGAGGGATTCAACGAAATCGTGGGGACTTAAGACCCAACCCGCCCCGGCTTGCATGGAAACATCCTGCGCGGGTAGAATTCAAGGGAAGCTTTGCCGGTCGGGGGTCTGTGCAGAGCTTTCCGGCTGCTGAATTCATCGGGCGGCCATCCCATTTCAATCCAACACAGAGAGGTCATCGTGGAACTTGTTACGGAAAGAATCACAACAGCGGACGGCGTAGGCGGATACCTGGCATATCCAAAAGGAAAGAAGTCGCCGGGCGTTCTTGTACACTTCGAGATTTTCGGCGTGAACAGCCATATCGAAAGTGTCTGCCGGAAACTTGCGGAGGCGGGATATGCGGCGCTGGCGCCGGACTACTACTGGCGTCTGGAAACCAGGACGGCTCCCTACTCCGATATGAAAGGCGGCTTCGCGCTGGCGGCCACGCTGAAGGACGATCAGGTCATGGCCGACGCATCGAGCGCCATCCGCTATCTGCAATCCCAGGACTTCGTGGTGCGAGATTCGATCGGGACGCTGGGATTCTGCATGGGCGGGCGCCTCTCGGTTCTTACGGCTGCCGCGAACCCGAAGGCGATTTCGGCGGCGGTTTCCTTTTACGGCGGCGGCCTGGCCGGCGAGAACATGCGCGGCGGACAGACGCTCAATCCCGTGGACGAGGCCGCCAAGGTGCAAGCGCCGTTGCTGCTCTTCTATGGGGAGAAGGACCAGTTCATCCTTCCCGAACACGTGGAAAAGTTCACCGGAAAATTGAAGGAACTGGGGAAAAAATTCGAAAGCAAAGTCTACGCCGGAGCGGGACATGGGTTCTTTTGCGACGATCGGCCCAGCTTCAACGCCGATGCCGCCGCGGACGCCTGGCAGCGCGTGGTAGCATTCTTGGGGACGAATCTGAAGAAGCAGTGACGCGCGCAAAGTGACGAGTGACAAGATAATCCAATAGCGGCGTTGTTTTATTGATTGCTTGCCACGTATCACTCGACACTTGTCATTGCGCTGGTGTCGGCTCTTCCACCGTTCGGGGTCGCGGCTCGGAAACGGGGGCGGAAGCTCCGGGCTTTTGAGGAAGGGAATGCAGCAGCGATGCCGTCCATTGTTCCAGCACCGCCCAGACTATCTTGATGGTCTCATCGAAAAACGTCTTGGCCCAGCGCCTCTTGCGCCACCAATGGGAATCCCAATATTTCGGATCATAAACCGGGTGGAGGCCGACGGTGATTCCGCTGCCCGAAAACGCGTGCTGAAAGAGAAGGCGCGACCGGCGCGTGTGAAACTCGGATGTTACCACAATCACGGACTTTGCGCCGATACGTTCCAGGCAGGAGCGCAAGGCGACGGTCTCTTCCGCGGTTGAGTCGGCGACATTCTCGCAATTTCGAGTCTGCTCTTTAGGGACTCCTCTCCGCTTCACGTAATCTGCTGCAAGCTCGCTTTCGGGGTGGTCGTAGATCGAGCCTTCATAGACGTCGAGCAGGAAAAGCGAGGCATAACGCTCTCGGAAAAGCTGGGCGGCTTCATCGATCCTCACCTTCTGTTGCGTCGCGTCGGACCGGAGCGCGACCAAGGCATCGGCGTGTTCCATGCGGTCATCGACCACATAGCGGCTCGCAATCCATTCCAGTGTTAAAGGATTCAGCAGCAGCACGAGCAACAGAAATCCTGCGATGATTCGTACCATGGCGAGTCAGCAATCTTCAGAGTTGGGCGGAATCCGGGCGATCCCAAATGAATCTTGTGCCGGATCGTTGGAAGGGGTGACCCGTCGCGCATTGGTTTACATTCTCCATCCAAACCATCTTAGACTGAAGAGGATGAGCGCGCCAATCACGCCGGCCGCCAGGTCGTCGCAGACCACTCCCCAGCTTCCCTTCAACCGTTCGAGCTTCCAGATGGGATAGGGTTTTGCGGCGTCCAGGATGCGGAACAGCAAAAATCCCGCGAGCACCGCCATCCAGTAAGAAAACCGTTGTTGGGGAACGAGCGGCAACGGCAGCAGCGTCACCAGTTGACCAGCCACTTCGTCGAACACCACTTCCTGCGGATCCTGCACCGAAAAGCTGCGGAGCGCAATCGAGACCACCCGGATCGAGAGAGCAGCGACCGCGAGCGTTGCGAGCGTCAGCAGCAGGCGAGGATGAGGGAGCGGGACCAGGCAGCGAACCAGAGCCAGATATAAGCCGACGCCGAGAGCTGAACCATAGGTTCCCGGCATCACGGGTCCGTATCCGACGCCGAGACCGGTGGCGAGCCAGACGGCCCATCCACGCCGGGCAGCGGGCGCCCGGGCCGCTTCTCGCTTGCTGTGCGAAGAGGAAGTCAATTCGTTGTAGTGATTCGCCACGGAGAATGACTGGAAAAAGAAAAGAGACTCTCATCCCGAAATAGGAAAAATGACTGTCATCCCGAGCCCTTCGGCAAGCTCAGGACAGGCTCCGCGAGGGATCTGCTTTTCTTCTAACTTCTAACTTCCTTCCTCCCCCGCCTTCGCGGTCCTTAGGTTCCTACCGCAATACTTCGTAGATGAGCGGACGGGGTTCGGGAGCGTTGGACGCGATGTGGAAGGCGTCCTCGACGGTTTGCGAGGCTTCTTCCAAATGGGTTTCGTCGTTGTAGTAAATCGTGCAGAGGCGTTCGCCCGCCTGGACCCTTTCGCCGACCTTGTGTTCGAGCACGATGCCCACCGCGGCGTCGACCTCGGGACCGCCTTTCAGGCTGGATAGCAGCGTGACGGCCTGCCCGATCTCCTCACCCGAGATACGGGAGACGAAACCGGCGCGCGGAGACGAGACAACGAATTCGGCCGAGGCGTTGGGCAGCAGTTCGAAGCTGTCGATGATCTGGGGATTGCCTCCCTGGGCTTCGAGGAGCTCGCGGAACTTCTTGAGCGCCGATCCGTCGTTGAGCAGCGTGAAGACCTGCTCCTTGGCGGCTTCCAGCGTGCGGTCCGGAAAGGCCAGGCAGACGACGCGCGAGGCGATCTCGATGGAAAGCTCGACGAGATCGGCGGGTCCGTTGCCGCGCATCGCCTCCACGGCTTCCATCACCTCGAGCGCGTTGCCGATGGCGTTGCCCAGCGGCTGATCCATGTCGCTGATTACCGCGATGGATTTCTTGTTCATGCGCTTGGCGACGTTGATGAGCGACTGCGCCAGGCGCCGCGAATCGGTCAGCTTCTTGATGAGCGAACCGGAGCCGGTCTTGACGTCGAACACCATGCCGTCGATGCCTTCCACCAGCTTTCTCGACAGCAACGAAGCCACCACGAACGGGATGCATTCGACCGTGCCGGTGGCATTGCGGAGCGCGGCGAGCTTCTTGGTCGCCGGCGCCACCTCGTCGGTTTCCGCGATTACGGACAGCCCGGTTTTGCGAAGCGAGGCCCCGATTTCCTGGCCTTTGAGCCAGAGGTTGAATCCCGGGATGGATTGGTATTTGTCGAGAGTTCCGCCGGTATGCGCCAAGCCGCGGGAGGCGACCGTGGCCACCGTAACGCCGGCGGCGGCCGCCAGCGGCGCCACGATCAAGCTGGACTTGTCGCCCACGCCGCCCGTCGAGATCGCGTCGAACTTCGGTCCCGGGATCTCGCTCAGATCGATCGCCGGAGCCATGGACAGCAGGCTTTCCGTCCAGTCCACCATCTCCACGTCGCTCAACCCGGAGAAAAAGATCGCCATCAACAGCGCCGAAGCCTGGTGGTCGGGAATCTCACCCTTGAGATGCCCCTGCAAGAAAAAGTCGATCTCTTCCCGGCTGAGATCTCCCCCATCACGTTTGGTTAAAATTAAATCCACGATTCGCATGAGAATGATTTTCGCTCCCTAATGGTTCCCCGTGAGTTTGATACGTACAGAAGGCGGAAGCTAGAAGCTAGGAGTTAGAAGTTAGAAGAAAAAGCAGATCCCTCTCCCGCCAAGCGGGATCGGGATGACAACCCTTTTCTATTTCTGCTTTGCTCTGTGCCTCCGCGCCTCTGTGGCCGTCTTTATTCCGACTTCTAACTTCCAGCTTCTAGCTTTTGCCTTCGGACTTCCGCTCTTCCAACAGCAGCTCGAAATTATGCACCTTGGCTTCCTGTGCCAGTTCCTGCAAGACCTCTTGGCCGTGGCGCTCGTCCTCGGTCTCGATGAGGATCTCGATGTCGGCCATATCGGAGAGCAATGCCCGGCTCTTCCAGGAGCGGCGCAGGTCGAGCACCGTGGCGCGCTTGCGTCGCAGGAATTCCAGGATATGCCCAAGCTGCCCTGGCTCGTCCTTGATGCGCACCGCAATAGCCTGCTCGCGGCCGTTCGCCGCCATGCTGCGCTCCAGAACGCGCTGCAGCGTCAGCGTGTCGATATTTCCTCCGCTGACGAGTGAAACGACGCGCGCTCCCGGCACAACCCCGGCTTCCCGAATCTTCTCGCGCGCCACCGGATCAAGCAGCGCCGCAACGCCCAAAGCCCCAGCGCCTTCCGCCACCAGCTTGGTCTGCTCCACCAACAGCAGGATTCCCTGGTAGACCTTGGAATCGTCCAAGGCGACCGCTCCACTCACCAAATCCTTGGCAATCTGCCAGCAAAGCTGTCCGGGCTGGCGGACGCGAACGCCGTCGGCGATGGTCTCCTGCGTTGGGACGCTTAACGGGAGCGCCTCCTGCAGCGGCAGCGTCTCATTCGGCGACGGCGCTCCCTGTCCACCGCCGCGGCT
>Ga0080064_1001793_pt1 | contig 40524 bp, 39 predicted proteins | sample Subgrocontami54m_FD_69260 | JGI IMG/M metagenome (GOLD analysis project Ga0080064, IMG submission 69260) | Subsurface groundwater microbial communities from S. Glens Falls, New York, USA - GMW46 contaminated, 5.4 m (SPADES assembly) (version 2) ...
GATGGGCCGGGGGCGGCGTGCGGGGCGTGTGCTTGCCGGTAACGATGTGCACTGGAGATCGGGCGCCCACGCCGGGTTTCTGTCCCGGGCCCGTCGACGTCCAGTGTTGCACGACGCGCCGCGCGGACGCGTCGATGGACGCGCCGACCGACGCACGCGCCGACGCGGGAGGCGATGCGGCCGCCGACGGCCCACCGACGGACGGCGGCCGGTGCGATCCGATGGCAATGCCCTTGCCCAACCGAGACTTCACCGAAGCGCCGGGCGACGTGGGCTGTCCGAACGGCATGGCGCGCATCGGAACGTTTTGCGTCGACCGCTACGAAGCGATGCTCGCGCTCGTGAACACCGACGGAACCTTGTCGCCCTGGTCGCCGTATTTCAATCCCGGTACGCGGCGCATGCGGGCGTTCTCGATCCGCGGTGTCGTGCCGCAGGGGTACATCAACGGCGTGCAAGCGCAGGCGGCGTGTCGCGATGCGGGCAAACGGCTGTGTCTCGATGCCGAGTGGCTTCGCGCGTGCCGGGGGCCGTCCAACACCGTGTATCCGTACGGCGGCACGCGCATGCCGGGGGTCTGCAACGACGCGCGGAGCATGCACCCGGCGGTGGAGTACTTCGGCACGACGGCGTCCTGGATCTACTCGATGATCGACAACGCGTGCTTGAACCAATTGCCCGCGTCGCTCGCGCGCAGTGGCGATCGCACGGGATGCGTCACGGTCGAAGGCGCGTTCGACATGATGGGAAACCTGCACGAGTGGACGGCAGAACCGGCGGGCACGTTTCGCGGCGGGTTCTACGTCGACACGCGAATCAACGGCGACGGTTGTCTCTACGCAACGACCGCGCACGACACGTCGCACTCGGACTACTCCACGGGATTTCGCTGCTGCGCCGACGCGCGGTGAGGGCGGTGTCAGCGCGGGAGGTCGCCCGGGGTGTCCATGTCCGTCGTGACCGCGGGGAGATCGACTTCGATGTCGATCACACGATTGCCCAGCGACGCGAGCAAGTTCCGCAGGCTCGACAGCACGGCGCCCGGCGTCGACTCCGCGCCGAAATGCGCGCGAACTCGCGCGGCTCGCACGAGCACGGGGTGACCGCGCCGGCCATCGCAGCGGGGGCGAATCGCATCGCACGGGGTCGAGTCCGCGCCTGCGTCGAACATTGCACCAAGCGCGCGCCACGCGTCGGGGTGTACGTCGACCGGCGAGATGGCGATCCACGCATCGTCGGGCACCGCGTCGCCGTCGTTCACAACGAACGCGCGAATCGAGCCCGCAGGGCCGTGCGAATCGTCCTCGAGGGAGATCACAATGCTCGCACCGCGGGGGACGCCGGGACCGAGCTGCGCTGCCACGTCGGCGCGGACGACGATGACCGCGCGCGCACAACCTGCGTCGAGCGCGGCCCGCGCGTGGGCGAACGCGAGCGGCGCTCCGAGCCACGGCAACCGTGCCTTCGGTGTGCCCATACGCGTCCCCGCGCCGGCGGCGAGAATCACCGCGACATCGGGTGCGCGCCGGGGGTCACTCATCACGACGGGCGTTGGCAGCAGTCGGCATCGTCGCATCGACTGAGGCAACCATCGTCGCTGGCGTCGAAATGCTCTCCGTTGCGTCGAGCCGCTTCGCTTTCGAGAGGCCGACTCCGGTCGCCGATCGGTCGGTACTCGAAAGTTCGACGCCGCGCATCCACGCGACGACTTCGCCCGCGATCGAGACCGCGATCTCGGCCGGCGCCCGCGCGCCCAGCGCTAGCCCCAGCGGCATACGCACGCGGTCGACGTCGTCCTGCGCAAAGCCTTTCGCGGCCAGCCTCTGCCGCGTTCGCAACGCCTTCGCGCGGCTGCCCACGCCACCGACAAACCCGTATCCCGCTCGCAGCGCCCACTCGATTCCGTCTTGATCCAATGCGTGATCGTGCGTCATGACCAACGCGATCGCGCGGCCCGGCGACGGCGTCGACGCGCCCCGCGGTGAACCGCACACAACACTCGTCGCCGCGAACCGCGACGCATCGGCCCAGCCGTCGCGTTCGTCGCAGACGGTCACGGCGCATCCGAGCGCCGTGAGCATCGGAACCAGCGCCGTTGCGACGTGTCCTGCGCCGACGACCACGACCTGCGTCGGCGGAGTCATCGTCTCGACCAACAGCTCGACCCCACCGCCGCAGCACATCCCGAGTTCCGCGCCGAGCCGCAGTTCCAGCCGTCGCGGCGCAGCGGTCGCGCCTCGCGGACCCTCGCGTGCGTCGCGGGCCCGCGCGAGCGTCGCGACCATCTCCTCGAGCACGCGTCGTTCGAGCGCGCCGCCGCCAACCGTTCCCGCGCACAGTCCTGCCGACGTGAGCACCAACTTCTGCCCCGGCGTCGATGGCGCGCTGCCGCTGCGCGCCAGGACCGTCGCAACCACGGGAGTCTCGCCGCGGGCGAGCGCCTCGGAGGCGAGCGCGAGCACCGAAGCGATCGACGCCACGCGGGGGACCGGCAGGTCCAGCAAGTCAGCGCTCATCCTCCGGTGCCTCGCATCGAGACGTCGGCCGCAGTGGGCTCCGTACATCCCCGCCACGCACTGTCGGGTTTCATGGCCCACGCCTCGTCGAGCGCGGCGCCCAGGTCGTTCGGCGGAGCCGCCGGGCCGAGCGTCGCGGAGATGTCGACTCCGTCGTTCTTCGAAAGGCAGGCGCGCATCATGCCGTCACTGGTGACCCGCAGCCGATCACACCCGGCGCAGAATGTATCGCTCGTCCCCGTGATGAAGCCGACGCGATGCTTTCGATCGCGCGAGCGAAGGTAGCGCGCTGGCCCGCGATCGTCGTCGACGCGGGGCGTGGCCGGTTCGAGCAAGTGCGCGATTCGATCTTGGATCTCGCCGTACGGGACGAGTCGGGTGCGGAAAATCTTCGCGCCTTCGCCCACGCCCATGACCTCGAGAAACCGCGGCGTGATTCCCCGCGCCCACGCCCACTGGGTGATTGCTTCGACTTCGCCTTCGTTCTCGTCTCGAATGACGACGGTGTTTGTCTTGATGTCGTCGAACCCGCATGCGGCCGCAGCGTCGATCCCCCGCAACACTTCGCGCAGATCTCCGCCGCGGGTCATCCGTGCGAACCGTTCCGAGTCGAGCGAGTCGATCGAGATGTTCAACCGCTGGAGACCGGCGTCTCGCAGCTTGCCCGCAACTTTCGCAAGCTGGGAGGCGTTCGTGGTCATCGCCAAATCGTCGATTCCGAGCGCCGCAATTCGCGAAACCACTTCGACGATGTCACGGAACAGCAGCGGCTCGCCGCCCGTGATGCGGACGCGGCGGACGCCCGATGCCATCAACCCCCGCACGAGTCGCTCCCATTGATCGACGTCGAGGCGGTCTTCCGCCGGCAGATAGCCTTCATTCATCGACGGGCGACAATAGACGCACGCCATGTCGCAGCGGTCGGTGACGCTGATGCGAACGGATCGCGGCGAAACACGTTCGACCGAGGGGATGGCGTCGGGCGGCTCGAGTGATGCGTCGGCGTAGATTGGAAGGGCGAAGCCCATGTGGACCGAGATGGTACGATAGTCGCACCGCGAACGCACACCCTTGATTCAGCGCCAGCGAAAGATCGCGAGCGCAGTCACGAACGACGCGATCGACCACGCTACGAGAATTCCGAGCGGCACGGCGACCTGTGCGACGACGGCACCGTCGATCATCACGGAGCGCATCGCGGAATTCAGCGCCGACAAGGGCAAAGCGCGCACGACGGGCTGGATCGCGTCGGGAAAGCGTTCGGAGGGAAAGAACACGCCGGAGAGCAGAAACATCGGCAGGCTCATGATGTTGATCAGCCCGCTGACCGTTTGCGTGTTCTCCGCGCGCGAGGCCGCCAGCAGCCCGAGCCCCGCGAACACGATCCCGCCCAGCAGCGCGATGGCGAGCACCAGCACGACCGACCCGCGCACGCCGACACCGAACGCAACTCGTGCGAAAACGAGCAGAATCGGAACTTCGATGAGCACGAACGCCGAGCGCATCACGACGAACGACGCCAGAAAGTCCGATCGCCGCATCGGCGTCGCGACCAGGCGCTTGATGAGCTTCCGTGTTCGCATGTCGACCAGCGTGAAGCCGATGCCCCACAGTCCGCTCGACATCAGGCCGAGGCCGATGAGCCCCGGGATCAGCCAGTCGATGTACCGCGCGCCGGGCGCCGTGACTCTCGAATCGACGGTGGCACGCGCGTCGTTTCGGCCGCTGCGTCGCTGCAACACCTCGTCGACGAGCAGCCGAGCGACCCGGCTCTCGGGTCGAGTGGCGTCGTATTGGTACGTTACCGGCGTGCCCGGGACGACGACGATCGCGACACGGCCAGTGCGCAGGGCGTCGAACGCCGGAACAGCCGCCAGAACTCGAACGCGAACGTCGGGATGGCCGGACAGTGCCGCGCGCACATCGTCCGCGCCCGCACGAGACTCGACGGCGGCGAACACGGGCTCCGGTGGACGATTGCGGAACGCGATGCCGAGCGCGGTCGAGAGCAGCAGCGGGAACCCGAAGCTCCAGAACAATGCACTAGGTTCGCGGAAAAAACCGCGCCAGCGCGCAAGCGTCAGCTGCCAGAGTGCCGAGAACCGGTGGCTTCCAGAATTCCCGCTACTCACGCAGTTGCCTCCCCGTAAGGTGAAGGAACACGTCCTCGAGCGTGGCGCGGTGCGTGGACAACGACGTCAGTGCTCGACCTCGGCTCTGCACGTGCGCCAGCAGCGCCGGCAACACGCTGTGAAGTCCCTTCGCGTTCACGGACACGCCCGACCCAGCAGCACGCGCGGAGTCCACGCCGTCGATGGCCCGCAGCGCGTCGAGGTCGATCTCGCCATCGCACGTGAAGTCCAGCACTTCGTCGCCACCGAGGGCGGCGATCAGTTCGTTCGGTGTGCCCAGCGCAATGACCTTTCCGTGATCGACGACCGCGACGCGGTCACACAGTTGTTGCGCCTCGTCCATGTAGTGCGTCGTCAGGATCACCGTCGCGCCACTCGCCCGATGCCCACCGATGATGTCCCAAAGCTGCCGTCGGGACTGCGGGTCGAGTCCCGTGGTCGGTTCGTCGAGAAACAGCACATCGGGCTCGCCGATCAACGCAGTCGCGACGGCCACGCGCTGCTTCTGGCCCCCGGAGAGCGTGCCGTACCGCGCGTCCCGTTTGTCGTCGAGTGACACGAGTCGCAGAAGCTCGTCCACCGATCGCGTGCGCGGGTAGAACGAACGAAACATCTGCAGCGTTTCGTTCACCGTCAACCGCTCGTGCAGCCGCGTCTCCTGCAGCGCGATCCCGATTCGCTCCCGCAATCGCCGCGCGTCCGTCGCCCAGCGCATCCCCAGGACCTCGACGTCGCCGCGCGTGGGCTCGATGAGCCCTTCGAGCACTTCGACCGTCGTCGTCTTGCCCGCACCGTTTGGCCCAAGCAGGCCGAAGCACTCGCCCGGGCGCACGTCGAGCGAGAGTCCATCCACCGCCACCACATCGCCGTAGCGGTGAACCAGATCGCGACACCGTATCGCAAAGTCGGTCACGTGCCGCGCTCTGCATCCGCGCGAACGTCCTCGGGGGTGTCCCAGTCTCGGAGTGCCCTCATGTCGTCCGCAGCGAGAGCGAGTTCGACGGCACCCGCGGCGTCGAGCACGCCGTGAAGCGAGCGCCAACCGCGAGCGAGGCGCGAGTCGATCACCGCGAGGCATTCTGCGCCGTACCGTGCGCACGTCGCGATCCACCGCCCGTCGACGCGGGGCGCGACCGTGCGCGCGTCTGCCGAGAGCAGACGTTCGATGAGTGCCGCGGTGAGGTGCGGCATGTCGCAGGCGGTCAGCAGAACGTCACCGCCGCCAGCGTGTCGGAGCAGTGCGCGCAGACCGCCGATCGGACCGTGTCCCAGAGGGTCGTCGCCCACGGCCGGCATCGCCAGCGATTCGTACGCGCCCGCCTCGCCGAGGAGCACGACGTCCAGCCCCGCGTCGCGCAGCAGCGTGTGTGTGCGTTCAACGATCGTTGGGCCGCCGACCGCGGGCTGAAGCAGTCCCTTCGCGATGCCGCCCATTCTTCGCGCGTGCCCGCCCACGAGAATCCCGGCGATGCGGGTGCGTCCGGTCGACTGCGTCACTACAAGCTCGAGGTCGCCCGAGCGTGACTCACGCTGGTCGGTTTCCCGCGTTGACGACGGCGGAGACGACGATCGCGAGGATGTACAAGATCGTGAGAATGCCCGTCAGCATGTAGAGACGCTTGAGCGACGTCATGGCTTGCATCAGATTCGACACGTCGCTGCCGCTCGTGTGAGCCACCCGGCGGTAACCGCTGCCAGCGCCGATCGTGAGAATTCCGACGACGACCATGAGGACCACCGCGAGGCCGCCGATGACGAGAATGGCCGTGGCCTCGTCCGACTGCCCGAGGCGCTGACTCAGTCGCCCGTAGACGGCCATCGTTCCGAGCGCCGCGAGCGCGCCGAATACGACGGACACGATGCCCATGAACACCATCCAGCCTCCGGCGCTCGAGAACACCGCGTTGTGTTCCGGCGAGAATTCGAACTCGCGACCGTATCCGGGCGCCGGCTGCTGGTGGACGCCGCCGGGCTGCGGAAACTGAGGCGTGCCGGCTTGCGTCGGCGGAATGAACGCGCCCTGCCCCGGCGGGGCATACGGGCTCGGGGGGCCACCAGGCTGATTCGGGTAATTCATCGGCTTCTCCGTTTCGGGAGGTGTACACACGCCCCCCGATCGCCGCGATCCTACCTCGTTTCCTGCCCGACGCGAGAGTGCTTGCACTTCGGCCCGCGACACCGCACCGTCCGCGCGAGATGCACGCCGCGTTGTTGATGCTCCACAGTTGGCTTCGCTGGATCGCCGTGGCGCTCGCGTGCGTGGTGATCGTCCAGTCGTTCCGCGCGGCGTCGCAGAAACGGGCGCACGGCGCCATGGACGCGCGGGCGGGCTTGTTCTTCATGATCTCGATGGACGTGCAGTTTCTACTCGGGCTGCTGCTGTACTTTGTGTTCAGTCCCATGACGCGGATTCCCATGCGCCTTGCGATGCACCACCGCGTCCTGCGATTCTGGGCGGTGGAGCACGTCTCCCTGATGGTGCTCGCCGTCGTGTTCGCCCACGTGGCTCGCGTGCGCGCACGTCGTGCCTCGAATGACACCGTCCGGCATCGCCGCACCGGGACGTGGGTCCTCGTGTCCCTGATCGCGATGCTTGCCGCAATGCCGTGGCCGTTCCTCGCGTACGGCAGACCGCTTCTGCGCACACCCTGACGCCATGCGGTCGCTTCTCGGCGGCCGCGCTTCGGATACACTGCGGCCATGCCCGAACCCGACGAGCCCCTCCCGCCCCTGTCGACGCATCTCGACGCCGACGGACACGCGCGCATGGTCGATGTCGGGTCGAAACTCGCGACGTCGCGCGCGGCGGTCGCGTCGGCGTTCGTGCGAATGTTGCCCGCGACGGTGAAAGCGTTGCGGAGCGGCGAGACGCCGAAGGGAGATGTTCTCGCGGTGGCGCGCATCGCCGGGATCATGGCTGCGAAGAAAACGCCGGAACTGATCCCGCTGTGCCATGCGATCGCCCTCACACAGGTAACCGTGGATCTCGAGATCGGGGATGATGGCGTGAGCGTCACGGCCTCGGCGTTCGCGCACGACCGGACGGGCGTGGAGATGGAAGCGATGACCGCTGCGGCCGTCACGGCACTGACGCTGTACGACATGCTGAAAGGGATCGATCGCGGGATGAGCATCGAACACGTGACGCTTCGCGAGAAGTCCGGTGGGCGCTCGGGACATTGGCGGCGGGACGGACGATGAGCGGGACGTTCGAAATCACGGAGGGGCCAATCGATCCGGCGCGTGTGATCGCGCACGTCGCCCGTCCGGGCGCCGGGGCGGTGGACCTGTTCGTCGGCGTCGTGCGGGATCACAACGACGGGCGCGCGATCGCGAAGCTGGAGTACGAAGCCTACCCGACGATGGCAGTGCAAGAGATGCAGCGGATTGGCGCCGATCTCACCCGAGAATTTCCGGATGCCTCGTTCGCTGCGATCCATCGCGTGGGCTCGCTCCTCGTTGGCGAAGCCGCCGTGGTCTGCGCAGCGAGCGCGCCCCACCGCGACGAGGCGTTTCGCGCGTGCCGTCGACTGATCGACGAGATCAAAGCCCGAGTCCCTGTGTGGAAGCGCGAATGGGGCGAAGACGGACCGCACTGGATCAATTGGGTCGATGCGCGTTGCGACGCGCACGGTCACGGTCCGCACGGAGGCGACGCACGATGAGATCCTACTTCACCGATCGCAACGTGCGCCGAATCGTCGTGCTGCTCGTGTTCCTTGCGGCGATCGTCTTCTTCCGCCACCTCGTCGTGCTGCTCGTGTTCTTCGTCGTGTTCGAGCGACTGATCGGCACGGCCGCGAACTACCTGTCCGCGTGGACGAAGTGGAAGACCAAGTGGTCTGTGCTCGCGGTCGTGGTGCTCGGGCTCGCGGGCGTCATCGGCGGGGTTTGGTTCGGGGTCTCGACGTTCGTCCACCGGTTCGATCAGATCCGTCACGGTGCGCACGAGATCCGCGAGACGATTCGTCAGAGCCACCTGTATCACCAGTACGGGCACTTCCTCGGCCGCGTGACGATCGAGCGCGTCCTGGAGGGCGCGCGCGAACACGCCGAGGGCGCCATGCACGCGGCGATCGCGGTCGGACGCGGCGCCATCTACGTGGTCATCGGGCTGATCTTCTCGGTGGTGTTCCTGCTCGAGCGTGACGAACTCGAAGCTTGGCGCGAGAAGATGCCGCTCGATTCTCCGCCCCGGATCTTGCTTCGCTACATCGGCTATGTGGCCGACGCCATCGCGATCACGCTCAAGCTCCAGGTCATCGTTGCGGTCGTCAATACGCTGATCACGCTGCCGGTTCTCATCGCGTTGCGTCTGCCCGGCATTCCGGCGCTCATGGCGCTCTTGTTCATCACGGGGCTCATCCCGGTCGTGGGCGGCCCCGTCGCCGGTGGCGTCTTGATGACCGTGGCGTACGTCACTCGCGGTGCGGGGGGATTGGGCGTATTCCTCGCAAGCACGTTCGTGCTGCACAAGATCGAGAGCTACTACCTCAGTCCGCGTCTGACGGCGAAGCACGTGAAACTGCCCGGCTTCGTACTGATCACGTCGCTCGTTCTGTTCGAACACGCGTTCGGACTTGCCGGGCTGTTCCTGTCGTTTCCGTGCTTGTACGTCGCCGCGAAGATTCGCGAGGGGTGGATCGATCCGGCCGACGACCTACGGGAGGAAGAAGAAACGTCGCGCTTCATGCGCGGCGCGCTTCCGCGGTTTCAGGGCTTCAAGCGGCCAAAGGCGCTGTCGAACATTCGTCGTGGCCCGCAGGAGGCAACCGGGGCCGGGCCGGCTTCGACGCCGCCGGTTGCGATGCCCGCCGCCCTTCCCGCGGCGACGGAAGAAGCTGCCGCAGAGCATACCGATCGAGCGCCGAGCGAGTGAGGCTACGGCAGTCCGACGTTGCTACGGCGCCGAGTTGCGCCACAACAAGAGGTCACAGGGAGCCCCGGCATTCGAGGTAGAGTCGCATCGCCATGGCCCACCCTCATCCCGGCGAGCACCCGTCGACCCGCGTGGTCACGATCACGGTGAGCGACACACGAACCGTCGCGGACGACACGAGTGGCACGCTGTTGCAGGACGAACTGCGAAACGCCGGCTGTACGATCGTCCGTCACGCAATCGTGCCCGACGAGCCCAATCGCGTGCGCGCGGAGATTCTCCGAGCGATCGACCACGATGCCGCCGACGCCGTCGTGTCGACCGGTGGCACGGGCATCGCACCGCGCGATCTCACGTACGAAGCCGTCGTGTCGCTGCTCGACAAGACGCTCGACGGTTTTGGCGAGGCGTTCCGGAGATTGTCCTGGGACGAGATCGGGGCGCGCGCGATTCTGTCCCGCGCCGTTGCCGGCACGCACGGCCGTGCCCTGATTTTCTGTCTGCCAGGCAGCACCAAGGCGGTGCGACTCGGCGTGACGCAGCTCATCGTGCCCGTACTCGGACACGCGGTAACTCTGGCGAAGGGCTGACGGGAGGGTCACTCCGATGTTGTCGTTCGACGAAGCTCGAAGCCGCCTGCTGGACGAAGTTCGCGCGCTGCCCGATGAGCGCGTCGACGTGCGAGACGCCGTCGATCGAGTGTTGGCGCACGACCTGATCGCAACGCGACCGCAACCGCCGTTCAACTACTCCGCCATGGACGGGTACGCAGTGCGCGCTTCGGATCTCGAATCGTCGGCGCCGGACGGCTGGCCGGTGGTCGGCGAGAGTCGAACCGGTGGCGAGGTCCCCGCGGCGATGGCAGCCGGAACGACGGTGCGAATCTTCACGGGCGCGATGATCCCCGCCGGTGCGGACGCCGTCGTGATGCAGGAAGACGTCGATCGCGCGGGTGATCGGGTGGTGATTCGAAAGGCGGTCGCCGCCGGGGCGAACATTCGGCGCGCCGGCGAAGACCTTTCCGCGGGGACGGTCGCGCTCGAGCGTGGAACCCGAATTCGTCCCCACTCGATCGCGATGCTTGCGTCACTCGACTCCGCACGCGTGAACGTCGCGAGGCGGCCTGTCGTCGCGATCTTGTCCACCGGCGACGAACTGCGCGAAGTGGGCGAACCCGACCGGCCGGGAAGCGTGATCGACTGCAACGGGCCTGCGCTCGCGGCGCTCGTGCGCCAGTGCGGCGCGATTCCGCGGGCGTTGCCCTTCGCGCGCGACGATCTCGCAGCCACCGAAGCGGCACTCATGAACGCGCTCGACGGCGCGGACGTCGTGGTGACCGTTGGCGGCGTGAGCGTGGGAGATCACGATGTCGTCAAGCCCGCGCTCGCGGCCGCGGGGATCGTGTTGGACTTTTGGAAAGTGGCGATCAAGCCCGGAAAGCCCATCGCGATTGGGCGATGCGGCGCGAAATATTTCATCGGCTTGCCGGGCAATCCGGCCTCCGCGTTGCTCACATTCTCTCTGTTCGGCGCTCCGTTGCTGCGGGCGCTGCAGGGCGACCGATCGGCGCGTCCCGCGGCGCTGCCGTTGCCGCTCGCGCACGATGTGCGTCACGCCACCGGACGACTGGAATTTGCGCGGGCCGCGCTGCGGGTGGTCGACGGTGCGGTGACGGTCGATGTGTTTCGCAATCAGGCGTCGGGCGCGATCACGACGTTTGCGTGGGCAGACGGATTCGCGATGCTGCCGGCAGATCGCAGCGACCTCCGTGAGGGCGAGGTGGTGTCGTTTCTTCGGATGAGCGATGTCTGACGAGTCTCCGCGCGATCTCGAAGGCCGCGCCGTTCTGATCACCGGCGGGAACAGCGGAATTGGACGCGCGACGGCCGAAGCGCTTGCACGGCGTGGCGCGCGGGTCACGTTGGCGTGCCGAGACGAATCGAAGACGCGTTCCGTGATCGAGGCCATCGAGCGTGCGTCCGGAGCGGGGGCCGCGAAGTTTCTCGCGCTCGACCTCATGGACCTCGAGAAGGTCCGCGCTTCCGCCGCGGAATTCCTTTCGCGCGACGAGCCACTCCACGTCCTCATCAACAACGCGGGGATCTTCACCGCGCCGACGCTCACCGTGCAGGGCTTCGAGCCCGCGTTCGGTGTCAACCACCTCGGCCACTTCCTGTTCACCACGCTGTTGCTCGAACGCCTGCGGCGCGACGTGCCGTCACGCATCGTCAACGTCTCGAGCCGTGCGCACTTTCGCCCGCGGCGACTCGACCTCGATGCACTCCGTGGCCGAAGAGATCGAGGCGCCGGCGCACGCGAATACGCGACATCCAAGCTCTGCAACGTGTTGTTCACGCAGGAACTCGCACGGCGACTCCAGGGAACGAGTGTGTCGGTCTGTGCGCTGCACCCCGGCGTCATCGTGTCGGGACTCTGGCGGACGTTCCCGTGGCCGATTCGTTCGGTGATGCAGTGGTTCATGGACTCGCCGGAATCTGGCGCCGCGACCTCGGTCTACTGCGCGACGTCGCGGGACGTCGAGACCCGGAGCGGCCGATATTTCGACACGTGTCGCGAAAAGCCGGCGGCCGAGCTTGCAAGCGACCCCGAACTTGCGCGAGCACTCTGGAAGCGCAGCGAGGAGTGGACGCGGTAGTGGCCGCGTCGACGACTCGCGGACGCGTGTGCCCCGCGAAACATTCAGGCCTCGTTGCTGTCCGACGATCTCGGTGAGAGCCGTATGACTTGGACGCTTCGAATCGATGATGTTGCGCCGCACGTGGACGTCGCTCCCGGTGCGTCAGTGACGCTGCGTGGGCAGTGGTACGACTCGGCCCATGCGACGACGATCGACGCTTGCCAGTCCGGGGGGTCGGCGGGAGTGGGGCTCCGCGCGCAGGGCTGGGTGGATTGGTCCGCGGGCGGTTGGCACCTCGAGTCACGCGACTTCGCGTCGCACACATGCACACTTGTCGCGACAGGGGATACCGGGGTCGGATGCGCGGCGGCTGGCGTGGCGTCGCCGTGTCTCCCATCACGGATGCGGTCGATCGCGGCGCAGATCCCGGAATCAGTCGACGACCTTCGCAGCGCGCTCCGCGGGGGGATCGAAGTGAGCGAGCCACATGCAGCCGGAGTCGTTGCGTCCGGCGGTCCAACTGCTTCGCGCGGCGCAGGCCGCGTGGCGGGCGGTGCGGGGATCGCGCTTGCGGCCGCGATCGTCGGCGCGTGGGTGCTTCGAGCGCGGCGCGCGCACCGGAGGCGACCCGAAGTGCAGATTCGCTTGCAGGCTGCGCGCATCGAACGCCGGCTCGCGTCGGCGCGACCGGTCCTCGCACGCGTGGCCCCCAACGTACGGGCGTTGGCGCAACAAGCGCAGGAGCTCGCGGCGATCGAGCGACGGATTCAATCGAAGCTGCGCGCTTCGGATCGTGCTGCAATCGAGCGTCGCCGAGTGCTTCTTGCAACGGACCCAGGGAGTTCCGACGCCGAAGTTCGTGATCTGCTGGACCGTCAGGTCGCGCGTCTCGATCGCTTGGACGCCGAGCGCGCGCGGGTGTCGCAGCGGCTGCGACGCGTGCATGAATCGCTCCGTTGCCTCGAGGACGGGATCGCCGATGGCAGCGACGGACCGGATCGCGAGGCGGAGTCGGTGCTCCTGCGCGAAATCGAGCGCGACGTGCAGTTGGCACAGGACGCGGAGCAAGAGGCGGATCGCGTGGTGGCCGGTGGGTGAGGGCACCCCAGCCCCCGCGGTGGAACGTTTTGCGTTCTCGCGCGTAAGAAGGACCGTGGCGATCGAGAAAAGGGTCCCGAGCAAGCTGACGGGGCTCGCCGTGGGTTGGATCGCGGCACTGACGACGCTGTGGTCGCAATCGGCGATTGCCCAGCGTCGCGCGGCGCACGACGCCACGACCGCACCGTCGGCGCCATCGTCGAGGGCGGCGATCCGCACGCTGAACGTCGTCGGTCACATTCAGTCGACCCTACGAACCGCACGCTACGAACACACGATCGACGTGGACGAGCGCACCGGGCGGTACGTCTTCGACTGCTCGGGCATGACCGCGTGGATCCTCGCGCGCAGCGCACCGAGTGCCCACCGCGCCGTGATGGAACACGTGCACGGGTTTCATCCGCTCGCGCGGGACTACTACCGGCAGATCGCGGCAGTCGCGCCCGGCGCGGAAGCCCACGGATGGCATCACGTTGCGCGCGTCTCGGATGCGCAGCCCGGCGACGTCGTGGCGTGGCTGCGGCCGGCGATCGTACGGTCGAACAATACGGGGCACGTTGCGATCATCGTGTCGCCCCCCGCGCGCATCGAAGGCACGGAGCAGTGGCTCGTGCGGATCGCCGACGCGTCGCGGTACCAACACCAGGACGACTCTCGCGAAGGGTCGGGTCGAACGGGGTTCGGGTTCGGGACGATTCTCGTTCGCGCGGATCCCGCGACGGGCGCGCCCGTGGCGTACGGCTGGTTCGGCGCGCAGTCGGCGTGGGTGCTCGCGACGTCGATGGCCATCGGCCGACCGACGCGGTAGCGCGGGCGAGTGCTTGACGAAGACGGTGTCACCGGTATTCTCGCGGTGGAATACCGGAGGGACGCATGGCGGCCAAGAAGTTCGCGATTTCGGTTCCGGAGTCGGTCATGGAGCAAGTCGACCGCGCGGCGGCCGAGTCCGGCGTCACCCGCAGTCGGTTCATCGCCGACGTGCTCCGGCTGACCGCATCGGCGCGCAGCGATCGCGAGATCACCCGACGGATCAATCGCGTGTTCGACGACCCGAAGGTCATCGCGGACCATCGTGCCGACGCTCGCGCCTTCCGCCGACGCGCACCCGCCGCCGGCACCGAATGGTGATCGCGCAGGGCGACGTCGTGTGGATCGACTTGCCCGACGCGGGCGGTTCGGCGCCTGCGGGACGGCGGCCGGCCGTCGTGATTTCGCACGACCGATTCAACCGAAGTCGCATCGCGACGGTGGTGGTCGTGGCGATCACGTCGAATCTGAAGTTTGCAGAATCGCCCGGGAACGTGCGCCTTCGCAAACGAGAGGCCGGGCTTCCGCGCGCGTCGGTTGTGAACGTCTCGCAAATCGCGACCGTCGATCGCGCGGACGTTCTGGCGAAGTCGGGAACGTTGTCGCGCAATCGGTTGCTGCAAGTCTGGGACGGCGCTCGACTCGTCCTCGAGCCGGATCGCTAACGGCGCGGAGTCCCATCGCGACGCGCTGTCACAAGTCACGCTTCCCAACCGGCATCGTGCCAGTCGGTCCACGACGGAGCGTCGTGCACCCGAGTTTGTAGTGAGGGCCTCGCCCTACGGCCGGCGCCACCGGTCCGCGATCACGCCCGGCGGCGCGAAAATGAACGCCCGGCCGAGTTGACACATCCTCGCGGTGCAGCGGGCCGGATCGGCGTCGATCATCTCGTGCGGTCGCAGTGGCGGTGCGATGAACGACACCCAGCGTCGGCCACCGTCGGTGGTCCACCATCGGCTGTCGCCCATCGTGTCAGACGCGACACCGTGACGCCTGTCCGCGAACGCGACAGACCCCAACGTGCCGGGCGCGTCGTGGACTTGAAGCGCAGCGTCGGGATCGCCCGCGACGATGACCGATCCGTCGGCACCACGCGCGTAGCCTGCGACCCAGCGTTCGTCGACAAATTCCAAGCGGAGCATATTCACACCCCGCCGAGCGACGCGGATCGCGCGGACGACGCCGGTGTCGACCGACCACACCGCCCACTCGCTCGCGTCGCCCTCTGGAACACCTGATCCCCAGCGGCGGAGCAGCACCCGATGGCCGCGAAGTCCACGAACTTGGGACAACGGCGGCACTTGCAGCGGGCGCCACGCAGCACCGTCGTAGAAGCACAAGCTACCGGACGATGGAGGCGAAGTCGTCTCGACATCGCAACTTCCGTGGACGAGCAACGACGATCCATCGGGCGCGGCGGTCGGTTCGGACGCACGACGAAGGTCGCGCAGCCGCTGCCAGCCGTCGTGGGCAGTCCACGCAAAGACGGCCGTCAGTTCCGAGTTCTGCGAGCGACACGCCGCCGCGACGCGCGTGCCCCAAGGAAATAGCTCGCACGCATCGCCCGGCGCGTCCACACGTCGCGGAGTCCCTCCCGGAGCGGCCACCCACATGAACGTGTTCCCTTCGACGTAGAACAGCCCGCAGGACCTCGCCGACCTGCGCGGGACAGGCCAACCCATGCGTTGATCTGGGACGACCAGCGTGTCGTCGTCGAGCGCAAAGCCCGACGCCGCGATCGAGAGCGGCCCGAGCACGCGATCGCCAAGGATGACGGGCGGCCAAGGCTCGCGAGTCAGAATCGCGACCGGTCCGGCGGTGCCCATGGGCGGATGCGCCACCGCGACAGGGGGTGCGTCGCGCGATCGAGGCAGTCGCCATCGGTGGTCGGCCGCGAGCGCGTAGATCTCCCCGTCGGGCGGCGAGGCCTGTTCCAAGCTCCGCGCGCCCACCAAGTTCGCGTCGAACCATGACCCGCCCGAGTCCGTCGTCACGTGAACCGAGCCGGCGCTGTCGATGAACGCGCCGAACAACTCGTCGCCGAACGTGATCGCCCACATCGACGCAGGACCTGGCGGTCGAATCGGGCGTGGGGGGCCCGTTCCGTTGTCGATCCAGAACGAGTGATCGTCGAGTTCAACAACGATGCGACCCGGCGATTCCGGTCCGCCCCGCGACTGGGTCACTTGCCGCCCCGGAGGCAACCACGTCGTCGTGCGCATCGGTGCAAGGAACGCGTCGGCGACCGCGAGCGCGCCCGTTCCGTTCATGATCAAGACTCCGGCCCCGAATCGCCGCGCTGCTGGACTGGTCCAATCAGGAAAACCGAACGTCCATCGCAGCGAGTCGCCCTCCAACTCGAACCGAAGGCCGTAACCGAACCACTGCGTGGACGCCGGCCCACGCGCGATGCGGATCGCGCGGCCGATTCCCCGATCGTTCCAGGGAAAGTAGTAGCGCGACCAGTCGGACGGCATCGAGTCCACCGCCGATGCGCGCCGCGGCGGAGGCTGGACGACATTCGAGGTCATGGTCGGTCGGCGCGCCCCGCACGCGGCCATCGCCAGCACGCAAGCGGTTGCCATCGCGCGGCGTCGCCACGCAGTCGATCCGCGCTTGCCGACTTCCACATTTCCCTCACCGCGGTCAAAATCCGCCATCCAAGGCCCGCCGCCCTACTGCACATCGTTCGAGCGCTCGTCGCCGTGACACGCGAACAACCGCTACCCACGTACCCGACTCGCCGCGACGAGTCCCCCACCACTGCGACCCTCCTCTCCGAACCACCTTTAACCTCCCTCCCGCCCCGCCTCCCTGTTCATTCTTCCGGATTCACCCACCGGTGACGCGGCCGCAACGTTTCGTGCACAATCCCGCGCGTGAACTCCGACGACGATTCGTTTCACGGTATCTCGACGCGCGCGGTCCACGGCGGCGAGCCCCGCACGAAGGCCTACGACGCGCTCGCGACGCCGATCGCGGAGACGGCGACGTACACGTTTCGCGACACGGCCGAACTCGTCGCGTTCATGGAGGGGCGCGTCCAGCGCGAGGAATACGGGCGGTACGGCAATCCGACTGTGCGCGTGCTCGAAGAGAAGGTGGCTCAGCTCGAGGGCTGCGAAGACGCCATCGCGTTTGCGAGCGGGATGGCGGCGGTGACGACGACGATTCTCGCGCTCGTGAAGTCCGGATCGCACGTCGTGCTCTTTCGCGACTGCTACCGACGCACTCGGCAGTTCGTGACGTCCGTGCTCGATCGATTCGGTGTCGCCAGCACGCTCGTCGACTCGGGCGATCTCGCGGGACTCGAGGCTGCGCTGCGACCCGAGACGCGGCTGATCGTTTCCGAAGTGCCGACCAATCCGTACCTGAACGTCGTCGACCTTCCGCGGCTGGCAGAGATCGCCCGCGCGCGGCGCATCAAGACGCTGATCGATTCGACGTTTGCGACGCCCGTCAACCTGCGTCCGTGCGAGCACGGGATCGATCTCGTGCTGCACAGCGCGACCAAGTATCTCGGCGGCCACAACGACGTGCTCGCCGGTGTCGTCGCGGGCGCGGCGCCACTCGTGTCGCTCGTCCGGGATCTACGGCACATCCTCGGCGGCGTGTGCGATCCCCACGCAGCGTGGCTCGTGGCGCGGGGGATCAAGACGCTCGATCTCCGTGTGCGGCAGCAAAACCGCACGGCGCAGGCGCTCGCGGAGGCGCTAGCGGCGCACCCGAAGATTCGCGCGGTGCACTACCCGGGCCTCGAGCGGCATCCGCATCACGCAGTGGCCAAACGATTGATGGCGGGCTTCGGCGGCGTCGTCACCTACGAACTCTCGACGGATCTCGCCGGGACCGCGCGGTTTGTCGACGCACTCCGCATCCCGCGCATCGGTGCCTCACTCGGCGGCGTCGAGAGCCTCGTCGAGCAACCGGCGCTCATGAGCTATTTCGAGCTGTCTTCCGACGAGCGCGCTGCGATCGGCATGCACGACTCGCTCATCCGCCACGCGATCGGAATCGAAGACACGGACGACATCCTGCGCGACGTGCGGAGCGCGCTCGGCGCAATTTGAGAGTGGCAAAGCTCGACGCGTGGTTCCGTGCGTTGAAGTTGAAGTTGATGTTCACGTCAATGTCCAGGTTCACGTCAATGTCCAGGTTCACGTCAATGTCCAGGTTCACGTCAACCTTGACCTCGTCCTTGACCTGAACGTCAACCTCAACCTGAACGCCACCGTCAACCTCAACACCATTCGCGAATCGCCACCGCTCCCACCACGGACTCTTGCCGCTACCGCGTCTCGACTCGCAACGACCGCAGCATCGCCTCGAACGCTGGCCGTGCCGCCGCGACCGTCGCGTCCGGGCCGAGCATCTTGAAGAACCACGGTCCGTCGCCGACCTGCGCGATCGCGGCGAGTAGACGCCCGTGCTCGAACGTCGGGCCCGCGGGCGCACCCGGCATCGCGCCGCCCCCGCCTCCGCCGATGCGTCCCGGCACTTCGGTGATCGTCACGGTGATCGAGCCCACGGTGATCTCGCGTCGCACCGCGATCGCCCGCGTATCGCGCCCGTCGGGTTGCGTCACCTGTCCGTACCATCGGTCGAGATTCGCTTCGGTGTTTCCGCCCTGGCCCGGACCGAACGTTATCACTGTGAGCTCCGCGTCCTGCGTGTCGGCTCCCGTGTGCGGAATCCGATACTGCGCGCGCCGCATCGGCGACGATGGCGTCACGCGTTGCCAGCCGCTCGGATCGTCCCACGTCACGGTCGGGTCCGCGGGAGCTTCCGCGGGCGCGGGCGCTGCGCTCCCTCCCGGCCACGCATGCTGCGTCCCGGTTCCGACGCTCGGGTGTCGCGCGGGCATCGCGTGCGGATCGGAACGCGGAACTGCGGATGTCGGGTCCGGACGAACGCTCCGCGGCTCAACGGCGCTTCGCTGACACGCGCTCGGGACGATACTGAATGCGATGAGCACCACGGTCGCAACAGTTCGACGAAACGACGTCATCGGCTTCATTCTCTACCAGCGTGATCGCAAGTTCGCGGGCGCAACCCAATACACGCCGCCGCCTTGATCGTCTGCAAAGAACATTCGACCGTCACTCGAGAAAACGACGTCGGTCGCGCGCTCGAGCGGCCCGCCGCCCTGACCGAATCCGAGAACGAAGCTGTTCCACGAGCCGCGTGGCGCGTGCGTTGCGGGATCTGTTTCGGCGAACACGATGCGCGTGCCCTGCCAGCGCGGCACCGTGTAGAAGCTCCCGTGGAGCGCGACGAAGATCGCGTCGCGGAAGGGCGCCGGCCACCGCCCGCGCTCCCAGTCCATCCCGAACGGTGTGTCGTTGAGCGGGAACTCGGCTTCTTCCTGCGGAACCGAATTGCAGTCGAACACGTTGTGATTGGCGGTGGTCGAACGACCGCGCCCCGTGCAGCACGGGAATCCGTAGTTCGTATTGTCGCGCAGAAGGACCATCCGCTCGCGCGCGCCCTGCGACCCGCCTCCGTCGTCGCCGAGCTCGGCCACGATGCACGCCTCGTCACGAAAGTGGCAGCGCAGGTACATCGGGTTGCGGTACCCGGTCGACAACATCGTCAACGCGCCGCCCACGTCCGCGCGAAACACCTGGCCGAGTCGCGGCGTGTCGGGACACGTGGTCGCGCTGTAGACGCCGAGCGCCGAGTACAGTGTTCCGGCCGCGCTCCTCGTAAATCCGTGCGTCCAGCGCTCGCCGGGCACCATGGGATACGACGCGACCATGGTCCCCGGACCCGACGCGACACGCTGGCCGTCGATGTACGGCGTGCGAAAGATCGCTGCGGACGTCGTGTAGTACAGAAACCCTCCCGCGATTGCGATGCCATGCACCGTGGGTACGTCGCCGAGGAACACGTGCGCTTCGGCGATGCCGTCGTGATTGTCGTCGCTGAGCACCACGATCTGGCCGAGCCCCGGCGGCGCTCCACCATCGGTTGATTGCGAGGGGGACGAAACGAACAAGTCGCCGTTGGGCGCGAAGTTCAGCACGCGCGGCGCGCCGATGGTCGCGAAGCGGCGCGTGCAAAAGCCCGTGGGCACGACGGCGCCGTCGACGTTGGTGCCGGTAGCGCAGAAGAATGGCCCCGTCGGCTCGGGCTGATCGTCGCTGGCGTCCAGCGCTTGGAGGTCGTAGTCGAGCGGGTTCGGTCCGGTCGGGCAGCCGAGCAACGCAAGCGAGAGGGAACAAAGGACGACGGGGCGCATTGGCGGAGTGTAGCGTAGGAGCGGGGACGCGTCAGAAGAGCGTTCGGAGTTGCGTTCCTGCGGGGTAGCCGTACGAAACACGAAGGTCGAATCCCGAGACGATCACGCCCACGGGCTCGGACGCCGTCACGACGTGAACGCCGTCGCGCTGCCGACCGGGCAGCACGTTCATGGGGTACGGCAGAATCGGATCGATGATCGGATACGAGAGTTGGCAACGGTACACCGTGTACCGCGACGGGCCGCAGGTTTGCCGTCGCGTGTCGACGCAGCCGTCGCCCCGCGAGACGTCGCAGTCGATCGAGGGAACGCGAACGTCGTCGAGGCGAACCTCGGCATTCACGGGGGCCACGATTGCGACGAAGTCGAACGCGTACCGATCGGGCGTGAGAAACACGTACGTCGACCGCCACTGCTCGATCGGTGGGATCGGAATGAACGATGGATCGCCGCCTGGGAAGTTGAGCGGGATGCCCGTGTTCGTCTGCGATGACATGAAGTCGGCGAGACTGATCGGCGCCGTCGCGATCAACTCGAAATCGCGGTACGCGCGGAGCGTACGAAACTCGCCCTCGCGAAGCACCACCGCGAGCGGCGGGCTCTCGGGATCCTCCAAGATCGACGGCAGCGTCGTGCGAATGGTCGTCGTGCCCGGCGTCACTGCCATGACTCGGAAGAACTCGGGCTCGTTCTCGACCAGGCCCACCGGTGCTCCGGCCGCGCGCACGATCGGCGTGCGTCGCGGCGTACGCACGGCAACGTAGCGCTGCCCGAGTGAATTGCGCGGGAACTGCTGCGCTTCGAGGTGATCGGCGCAGCATCGACGATCGTTGAGATCGAACCACTCGGGCACGTCGGACGCCTCGCTCCCGGAGAACACGGCAACCGGTCCATCCGCGGTCACACGCGTCCCGGTGAGATCGGCTTCGAATCCGTCGGTCTCGAGGTTCAGCACGTCGAACGTCCCGAGGACGATGTCGATCGAGGAGCCCGCCGGAATGCGCTCCACGAACGGTCCGCCGGGCAGGACGTCCGCTCGCGGAACAATGTGAACGTGCGTGTTGGGGCGGACGCCGACCACGGTGATGAATGCTCGCAGATCGACCGGGGACGACGGATTGAGCACCGTTTCGGGCGGACTCGACGCAAGCGTTTGCGGCCAGCCCATCGCCATGTAGTCGCCCTGCAGCGAGTTCGTGGGAATCAGGAGGCACGAATCGTTCGAGAAGACCAAGCCGTTTTCGAGTGGGTTGAACTGGTACGCGATCACCGGCGCCGTCGACGTGACGCGGTACGCCAGCGACGAGAGGCACGTGCCAGTCCCGGTGTTGAACGTTCCCGGCGCCGAGCAGTCGACTTCGCGCGCGTTCAACAAGAACACTTCGAGGTCGCGCGGCGGGATGACCGTCGACTGCACGCGCACGATTCGCGGCGGTGCGCCGACGGGCGCGTCGTTGCGCTCGATCGTGACGCGAGCGGTGTACCGGGGGTCGGGATTGGACACGACGACCGCGTACTGCTGCGACGCCGCGGTCTCGCCCACGCCAAGCACCGCGTTGTCGAGGTCCACGGCGAAGTACTCGCAGCCAATGTAGCTGCCGATGACGTCGGGATCGTCGCAGAGCGACCGGCAACGCTCGCCCCGGCACACCATGCCGTTGGGCACGTCACATTCCGTCGCGCGCTCCCATGTCATTGCATCGTCGCGGCACCGCTCGACGGCGCTGTCGTCCGGCGCGCAACGAATGCCCCCGGGGCGGCACGGAACGCAGCCGCCGCGATCGGCCACGCACGTCATCATGCGGGCGCGGCAGTCGTCGCTGCGCACCGCCGTCATCTCGCGATCCGGCACGCAGGTTTGAAACGTCTCCGCGACACACCGCGTCTGCCCCGGGACGCACTCGGTCCACGTTGGCACGTCGGGTCCCGACGCTGCGTCCGTGCGCGCGCCGTCTGCATCCGGAACGAAGCTCTGGCTCGGCGCACACGCGACGGCGAAGACGATTGCAGCGGAGAGCCAACGATGCACGGTCGAAGTATGTTGCCGATCGCGGTCTGCGTTGTCACGCTCTCGAATCTTCATGGCCGTTACGGTTCGAGCGCTCGAGGCGATTCGCGACGTGCCCCGCGAAGCGTGGGACGCCCTCCACGGCGAAACGGATTCACCGTTCGTCGAATGGGAATGGCTCGATGCACTCGAATCGACCGGCTGCGCCGTCCCGGAGCGCGGGTGGATTCCGCGGCATCTCGTCATGGAGCGCGACGGATTGCTCGTCGCTGCGATGCCCGCGTACATCAAGACCAACTCGGAGGGCGAATTCGTCTTCGACCATCAGTGGGCGGGTCTCGCATCACGTCTGGGCCTGGACTACTACCCCAAACTCATCGCAGCGGCGCCGTTCACGCCCGCCACCGGAGCGAGGATCCTGACGGCGCCCGGCGAGAGCGTCGTCGCGTGTGCGTCGATGATGAACGAGGCCGCGCACGACCTCGCCACGAAGCTCGACCTCTCGAGCATCCACGTGCTGTTCCCCCACGAGGCGCATGCCTACGCATTCGAATCTGCCGGCCTTGCGCTGCGTCTCGGGGTGCAGTTTCACTGGCACAACGAGGGCTATTCGGACTTCGAGTCGTTCCTGCGGCGATTCCCATCGAAACGGCGCACCGCGATTCGCCGCGAGCGCGCGCAGCTCGAGCGCGATGGCGACCGGATCGAGACAGTGCGCGGGGACGCGATCACGCAAGATCTCGTTTCGCCCATGTTCGCGTTCTATAAGAGCACCGTGGAGAAGTTCTCGTGGGGTCGACAGTATCTCCGGCGCGCGTTCTTCACGCGGATCGTCGAGCGGTTTCGACATCGACTCGAGTGGGTGATCGCACGCGACCGGGCCGGTGAGCCGATCGCCGGTGCGTTCAATCTCCGCCGCGGCCCCACGACGTACGGGCGGTACTGGGGCGCGCGGATCGAACGAAAGTTCCTGCACTTCCACGTGTGCTTCTATCACGGCATCGACGACGCGATTCGGCACGGCGTCCAGACGTTCGAGCCGGGCGCGGGCGGCGAGCACAAACGCTCGCGTGGCTTCGAGCCGACGATCACGTACAGCGCCCACACGCTGCTCGACACTCGCATGGACCGGATCGTTCGTGAGTTTCTCGCGCGCGAAGCCCCCGCCGTTCGCGCATGGGTCGCGGACGAGCGCGCACAGTCGCCATTGCGGAACGAGCCGGCCGGCGAAGTCCCCGGCGGTGCGCAGGAGGAGTAGAAACGGCCGCACCCCGATGCCGTGCGACGTGCATGGTACTGTCACACCATGCGACGCGACGCTCGACGACCGGCTTGGCGCGTTGAGACCATCCTCTCCGTGACGGCGACGATCGCGCTCGGATGCGGGAGCCCGCCCGCGATTGACGCAAGCGGTCGTTGGAGCTGCCCGGCGTCGTGGGTGCCGCACGCGCGGGGAGGATGCGGGCCTGCGGTGCTGCTCTGCGTTCCGGGTGGCGGCGCGGCCGACGGTGTGTGCAACGGGCTCGACCTCGCGCATCTCGGCGCAGCTACCGACGGTGGATCAAGTGGCTTTCGCGTGCTGCCCGATGGTGGAATCGGCGGCGCCTGGCCCGAGGAGGATCAGTCGCCGACCGCTCCCACGTTTGACCGCGCGACGTCCGTCGGCGGTGTCGGGACTTGCCCGGCGCTGTGGACTTTGCGAAACGATCGAACGTGCGATCCCAATCTGAACCCGGCATGTCCGACCGACACGGCTGCCCTTCCCGGCGGCGCGTGCACTGCGACGGGAGTGAGGGCTTGCGGCGCGTCCGAGTACGCAGACCCGGGCGCCGAGGCGGTGGGACACACGGTCGTTCGCGTTCGCGAGGGTGCGGACCCGTCCGTCGCGGACGGAAGTGTTGCTCGCCCGTACGGCACCGTGCAGGGTGGCATCGACGCGGCGGGTGCCGACGGGTTCGTCCTCGTCGCGGCGGGTACCTACCGTGAGGCCTTGGTCGCTCGCGGGCTTGTGCACATTGTCGGCCGTTGCCCGACGAGTGTGACGATCGAGCCTCCCGACGGTTCGGCCTCCATCAGCGCCAGCAGTTCGGCCGTGGACGTTGACCTGCGCGGTGTGCGCCTCCTCGGCGGCGGCATCGTCGTGGACACCGGTGCGCACGCGAGACTGCGGTCGGTCCGAGTCACCCGCGCGCTCTCCCGCGGAATCTACGTCACGGGCGTCGGGAGCGTGCTGCGCGGTGAGGACGTGTTCGTGGACGAAACACGCACGGATGCCGACGGGGCGCGCGGACGCGGTGCCCAAGTGAGTCTCGGAGCGCGACTGGAACTGTCGCGTGCCGTGGTGGCCAGGAGTCACGGCGTTGGAGTGTTCGCAAACGAAGGCGGCACGATGCAACTCGAGGACGTCGTCGTGCGAGACACGCAGGGCACTCCAGCCGCGCGGGCGTCCGGAATCACCGCGGAGGCGTCGACGGGGGTCATGCGGAGAGTCGTTTCGCAGGGAAACATGGGATGGGGTGTGCGAGCGGCCCGGAACACGTCACGCCTGTCGCTCGACGACTGCGTGGTGAGGGACCAACTCCCGGTGGGCGGATACTTGGGCCGCGGTCTCGAGGCCATCGAGGGTGCGAGTCTCGTGGCGACGCGGGTGTCGGTGTCCGCGAGTCTGGACACGGGAGTTTTCGGCCATGGACCCGGAACACACGTCGAACTTCGCGCGTGCAGTGTCATCGGGACGCGACTGCCAGCGATGGCGGCACCGGGAGTGTTTGGGCGAGGACTGGAGTGTCAGGACGGCGCACGATGCGACGTCGTCGACTCATGGTTCGACCAGAACCGCGACACTGGCATCTTCGGCACGGGCACTGGTACGACAATCAACATGTCGAACACGGGAGTCTGGCACACGATTGCCCCGTCCGCGACGCCCCAGAGTCCCGACCCTGCCGGATGGGGTCTCGGAGTCGAGAGCGGCGCGTCGCTCGTTGCGCGCGGAGCACACTTGTTCGAGAACCATGGCGGCGGCGCCGTATCCGTCGGTGCGAATACGTCGTTGACGTTGGACTCGTGCGCGATCGTTTCAACGATTCGTACGACGCCATCGAGTCGCGGGGAGGGCGTACGCGCCACGGATGATTCGAACGCTCGCATCGTACACTGCCGATTCGACGCCAACGACATTGCGGTGTTCGCCCAGCGCGGCGCGGTCGCCGTCATCGAGGACTCGATTGCGAGCCAGAGTGCAGTCGGAAAGCGTGGTTCCGTCGGAATCGGCTTCGCGTCGCAGCGCGGCGGGAGGGTGGTTGTCCGGCGATCTCTCGTCGACGGCATCCGCGGACTCGGCATCTCGGCGTGGGGAGCCGGATCGCGCGCCGATGTGGAGGACAGCACGATCCGCGGCGGCGAGCCGAACGCCGCCGGGGACACTGGGCGCGCACTCAATTGCGTCCTCGGGGCGACGATTGCCGCGACGCGGGTGAGACTGATCCGCAATCACGAGGTTGCGGCATTGTCTCAGGAGTCCGGCTCGAATCTCGTGCTCCGCGACGTCCTCGTCCGGGACGTGCTGCCGAACCGAGGTGCGTTCGGTCACGGACTCTCGTCGCAGGAGGGCGGCAACATCGACGCGGCCGGCGTGCTCGTCGAGAACGCTGCCGAGTTCGGTATCGCTGCGAACATGGGCGGAGGACAGGTCCGTCTCTTCGAGGTCATTGTTCGGGGCATCGTCCCGACGACGCGCGGCTTCGGGGCCGGGATTGGCATGTTCGGGCCGACGTTTCTCTCGGCGAGCCGCATCGCGATCGAGGGTGTCGTCGGCGCCGGGATCGTCAGCGCGTCGACGGTGACCGTGCCGATGCCCGGCATGGGCGGCGCGAGCTTCGTTGCACGTGACGTGTTTGTTTCCCGGATTCAGTCGGGAGCGATCCTCACGATCGTTGCGGGGGGGCAGAGGTCGGTCGTATCGCAACCGCTCGCGTACGGCGTTCACGTGACGGACGGCAATTCCATCGAGATCGAACAGGCACTCATCGTGAACGGCGGCTATGGCCTCTTCGCGTCGGGTGGAAACCTTTTCATCACGCGTGGCGTGATCGCGTTGCAGCTCGACGGCGCCGCCGCGTACGGCGGTCCCGACGGCGTGGTTCCGCTGCATCTGACGGACGTGTTGATGCGTGACAACGCGACCAACGACGTGCGACGCGCGGCCGGACTGCCCGAGGCGGTACTCCAGCCCCCGACGGGAGTGTGCCTTGGGGCGAGCTGCAATTGAGGGGGCAAGAGCCAACCAGTGCGGCATGCTAACGTTGCCGACCGCGATGCACGAGCGCGCAATTCACAGTGACGCGAGCGGCGAATTCGACGGGGAACGCTCGGTGCCGTTGCACGGAACGGGATTTGTGCCCCACGCGCTGGGTCGATACACGTTGCGCCATCCGCTCGCGGAAGGCGGCATGGCGGCCGTCTATCTCGCGCAGCACCGTGGCGCGGGATCGTTCCACAAGTGGCTCGCGATCAAGCTTGTTCATTCGCACCTCACGACGGACACACGCTTCGTCGACATGTTCCTGGACGAGGCGCGGCTTGCGGCGCGTATCGAGCACCCGAACGTTTGCGCCGTGTACGATTTCGGTGAGAGCGACGGGTCGTATTTCCTCGCGATGGAATACCTCCATGGCGAATCGCTCGCGTCGGTGGTGTCGCTTGCCTGGCAACGGGACGGGCTCCCGCACGAGGTGACGGCGGCACTGATTGCCGACGCGGCGCGCGGACTGCACGCGGCGCACGAGTTGCGCACCCCGGACGGAACGCCGGCCGAGGTCGTCCACCGCGACGTTTCGCCACAGAACATTTTCGTGCGCTACGACGGCATTGCGAAGGTCGTCGACTTCGGCGTCGCGCGATCTCGGGAGCGTCTCGCGGAGCGCACCACGACTGGCGAAGTCAAAGGCAAGCTGGCGTACATGGCGCCCGAACAACTCAAGCAGCAGCCCGTCGACCGTCGCGCGGACGTCTTTGCACTCGGCGTCGTGCTGTGGGAAGCGACGCTGGGTCGGCGGCTCTTCAAGCGCGACAGCGAGGGTGCGACCGTCTACGCCGTCGTCCACGACGAGCTACCACCGCCGTCACAGTTCGATCCGGCGTACCCGCCCGCACTCGAGCGGATCGTGATGCACGCGCTCGAACGCGCCGTCGATTCTCGCTATGCGACGGCCGATGCGATGGCCCGAGACCTCGAAGCGTTCGTGGCGTCGACTGCGAAGCCCGCGGGGCCGTCGCGGTTGACTGCGATCATGCGCGAGCTTTTCGCTGAGCGCATTGACGCGCGGGAACAACTGCTCTTGGAACTCGAGCGATCGCCCGCGCCTCGCGACGGTGCCCAGCCCTTTCGAGAGACCGAAACCTCGCGCACCCAGCGCGTCGAGACACGCGAACCTGCCGCGGCCGTTGCTCCGAGCGGACCTCGTCGTTCGCGCTCGCGAGTCGTCGCCGCGGTTGCGCTTGCTTCGATCGTCGCGACCGGGACGTTTGTCGCAATGCAACGTTGGTTTCGGACGCCAGTCCCGGCGTCTCGGGATGCCACCACCGCCCCGCCCCCTGCGTCCCGCTCCGCGACGCCGGCGGCCGACCGCGCGCCCGCGGCTGGCGAGCCGAACGGGCCGTCGACGGCTGCCGTTCCCGCCGTTGCCGCCACGGCAGTCCCGATGCGAGGACCGACCGAGACTGCGCACGCACCGACGCATCTCGTGCGCCCGGACCGATCGCATCCTCACGCCGGTGCACCCGCCGCCGCCTCCCCGCGAACTGCGCCGCGCGCCGGAGCGACCGCCGTGGGACTTTCCCGCTCGTACGATGCGTTTCGCAACCGCGCTGCTACGGCGCCGTGATGCACGTCGCGACCGCGCCGCACATCGGCGGGCGCTCCGCCCCGCCGACGACGAGCGCGATGGCGACGGCCACGCCGGTTGCGATTACGACGCCGGTGCCAATGATCCATGGTGCAGCGCTCGCGCTTCGCACCGCTTCGAGCCGTATTTCGAAGACCCTTCGTTCTCCCGCGTGCAGCCCGAGCGTCTGGACGTTGCGTCGAAACCCCTGCGCCGCCGCGGCAACGACGTGTCGCCCCGGATCGGCGACGAACGCATCGCCCGGCGTGCGCATCGCATCGTCCACCGTGAGGGTCGCCACGGTCGGTACGGTGTGAATCGTCACCGTCGCAAGCCTCGCTCGCATCTCCGTGATGATCGTTCGCATCTGGAGTGCGATCTCGGGCGCCGTGTCGATCTGCGCGACGAACCGCGAAAGCTCGTCGATCGCCTGCGCGTACCGTCCGAGCGCGCGATGGGCCAGACCGAGGTTCATCAGGGTGGCAGGACGCGGAACGAGATCGAAACTCTGCTCGAAGGCCGCCGCCGCTTCGGACCACTGCAGTCGGTCCGCCAACGAGATGCCGCGTTCGAACGCCGCGCGCGCTCGGGCATCGCGACGGCCCGGCGAGAGCGTCGCGGGCGATTCCTCGGACTGCGCGCTCGCCGCGCGGCCCGCGAGCAGCATCGCGACGACCACCGCATTCGGAACCAAACCGCGCACCGAACCCATCACAACCCGTGCTTCTTGATCAACCGGTGCACGTAGGACGGATCGAGGCCCGCCGCGCGCCCGACGGCCGTGATGTTGCGCTGGTGCCGGAGCAGCAGGCCGCGGACGTACTCCCGCTCGAGGTGCGTGAGCCACTGTTCGCGAAGGTCTTTGAAGGACATGTCGAGCGATGGACTCGGCAGCGCGTCGCTCGTGGCCGACGCGGCCGGTTTGGTCGTCGTGGCCGGAGACAGCTCGAGCGCTTCCCGCGCACCGAGCACCATCGCGCGTTCGACGAAGTTTCGCAGCTCGCGCACGTTCCCGAGCCACGGGCGGCCCATCAACTCTTGCAGCAGCTCGGGGCTCACCGTGCCGCGCGTGTCGGGCGGCATGAAGTGCTGCACGAGAAGCGGGATGTCGTCGCGGCGGGCGCGAAGCGGCGGCACGGTCGCGGGCAACACCGCGAGTCGAAAGTAGAGGTCTTCGCGAAACGTCCCTTCGTTCACCATCACCGCTAGATCGCGATGCGTCGCGGACACGAATCGAACATTGAGCTTCCGCTGCGTCGCCTCGCCGACACGACGCACCGTGTGCGATTCGAGTACTCGCAACAACTTCGGCTGCATGGCGAGCGGAAGCTCGCCGATTTCGTCGAGAAACACCGTTCCGCCGTCGGCCTCTTCGATCGCGCCGGCGCGAGCGGACACCGCACCGGTGAACGCGCCCTTGGCGTGACCGAACAACTCGGACTCGAGAAGATTCTCGGGCATCGCGCCGCAGTCGACGACGACGAACGGCTGCGTCGCGCGCGGAGACATGTCGTGCAGCGCACGTGCCACCAATTCTTTCCCGCTGCCGGTCTCGCCTTGAATCAACACCGTCGAGTCCTTCGGTGCGAACCGCGCAAGCCGCGAGAAGAACTCTCGCATCGCCGCGCAGCGCCCGATGAGCGGGCCAAACGACTCGTGCGGCCAGAGTTCCACCAGTGCGGGCTCGGCGTCGTACGTGACTGCGAGCGAGACGCTCCCGAGTCGGACGATCGCGCGGTCCGGAATCCGCGCGGACTGCACACGCACCCCCGCCACGTAGCTGCCATTGCGCGAGCTGAGATCGCGGATCCACGCGCCGTCCGTTCGTAGCTCGATCTCGGCGTGCACGCGCGATACGGCCGGGTCCGCGACGACGAGGTCCACCGTTTCTCCCGAGCCGACCGTCATCGTGGCGTCGACGACCGCGGTGTGCGCCCCGCTGGCGTCGGTCCACGAGATGTTCGCGCGGCGCCGGGCCGCGTCCGACGCCATCCCAAGCGTGTCGCTCTGCAGGTGCGTGCGCTCGGTGTCGTCTTGAAAGTTCGACGTCCGCTCGTGCATCGACTTCAGTCTAACAGCGTCCGCGCAGTCCCCGGCGATCGGAATTCCGCCCGTCGATCCATGGCGCGCCGACCGTGGACAAGTGTCCAGACCCTGGACGATCGGTCACCCCAGGCGACCGGGACGAACGTGCCCTCGGCCTCGCTGCGCCCACTTTGTCGCGCCATTTCGTCGCGCGGCCTTCGCGGCGAGCGCCCCTCCCGCGTGGCTCGGGGTGTGCACTGGACCGCACCTGAGGAGAGCCAACATGTCACCAATCGTCCCCACGAGTCGTGTCCATCATTCCGCCGGTGCCCTCGTTGTGCTCGCCGGACTTGCACTCGGCGCTCTCGCGCTGGGCGGCTGTGCCACCGGCACGGTGGATACCGGCGGCTTCGGTTCGCATCGCGGTTCGCGCTCGGCCGACGGTGGCACCGAGGGCGGCGCAGGCGAAGACGATCCCGCGCTCGAGGAGGAACTCGACGATCCCGACGCGGGAGTCTCTCCGGACAGCGCGAGCCCCACACCCACGCCGATGGATCCGTCGGAACCGACCGACCCGCCCGAGCCGCCAGCGGATCCGTCGCAGCCGCCCGCACAGCCCGAGCCATCGACACCACCACCCGCCGCGCGCGAATGCTGCGCGCTCTGTCGCAACCGCACACGCTACCACCAGGTGAACGTTCCGATGCACTGCACCGACGCCGCCCGCGCGTACTGCAACGTCGGCGATCGCGGTGGGCTCGTCGACGCCATGTGGGGCGCGTGCGCGCCGTAGCTTCGCCCACTCTAACCGCAACCCCTCTCACGAAAGGACCCGTACGATGAATTCATTCAGCCATGTTCGTTTGCTCGCCTCGGTCATCGCCGTACTTGCAATTCCCGCCGGCTGCGCGCCCGAGTTGGATCCACAACTCGCGCAGGACGAGCTGATCGTCGCGGACGACAATGCGTCGCTTCGCACGACGCAGCGCGCACCGGGGGACGACTCGGTCGCGGGTGGGTCCACCGGCACCGCCGCGGACGAAATCGCGATCAGCGCGGAGATCGACGACACGACCACGCGGATCGACGTGATGCGTGCCGAGATGGCCAATCCCGAAATCGAGCCCGCGCGGGGCGACGACACCGACGTCGAGGTCGATCGAGTGCCGGATGTCTCCGAGGGCGGCAGCTCACCGGACGACGAGCCCGGCGCGGGAAGTGGTACGGCGACGCTCGCGCAGGAAGTCCGAGCGCGGGTGCGCTGTCAGTTCTCGCGTTTCAACTGCAGCTTGCCGAACGCCAATGGCAACCGCGTGATCAATGCCATGCGTGGCGACGAGTGGTGGCCCGTGCATGGCAGGCCTTCGCTGCGCAACGGCGCGGGACACGTCCGCGGCGTACTCGCCCGATCGTCTGTGAAGATCAACTTCGGCCAGCGACGCGTCATGCACGGACGTCGCTACTTGTACGCGTTCGCGACGTACATCACTGGCGTCCGTTCCTCGGTGTCCGGTTGGATCCTCGAGTCGTCGATCGTGCATCACAACACCATCGGCCGGATGCCAACGTACCGCGCACCAAACCCGGGGCAGGGCGATCGTGCGAGCTACCGCATCGCCGGCGCCACGCTGAGCTGGGGGCACGATACGTTTTCTTGGCTGCCCGGCCACGGCTGGGCGGAGCACTACGTCACGCGAGCAGGCAACGTCGTCAACCTTTGCTACAACGTCCCCGGCGTTGGCGGCGTTGCCACCGACACGGTCCCGATCGGCGCGACGTTCCACCGATCGAACGGCGTTCGTGCGATCGAGCTGCCTCTGTATCACCTCGGCAGCCGCACCGTCGTGCGACGCATGACATTCTACTACGGTCATGTCGGCGGTCGCTTCGGCTGGATCGCACGTGCGGCGCTTCGCGCTCTGTGATCCCGCGTCGCCGCACGCGTCGCTCGCAAGAGGACACCGTGATACGTTCCAGCGTGGCCCGACTCGTCACGATCGTTGCCTGGATCGCCACGCTCGTTGCCTGCACGACCGACCCCACGCAAGTTCTCATCGTCGTCGATACCGATCTACCGCGCACCGAGTCGATCACCCTGCGTGTCACGGTCCGCCGTGGCACCGACCCGATTTCCCAAACTGCTGCACCCGACCGAATCTGGCTGCACGCGCCCGCGGACGTCCCTCCCACGGACGGCGGGCGCGCCGATGCTTCGAGCGACTCGGGCGGCGACGGTGCTGTCTCCCCCGGGACACTCGTGCTGCCGCTTTCGTTTCTCGTCTTGCCTCCCGCGAATGCTCCGCGCGACGCGTTCGTCACGGTACGCGTCGAGGCCGAGACGCGCGATCGGCTGATTCGACGCGACCTGCGGTTTCGCTTTCGTCCACGAAACGCGATTGCGTTGCGAGTGTTTCTTCAGAGCTGCTGTGCCGCGACCGACTACCTGTGCGCAGGAACGCCGTGCGCGCGCGGGCGCTATTGTGAAGAGTTCGACCGAACCTGCGGCGACGAGGGCACGTGTGTTCCAGTGCTCGTCGAGCCCGTACCGCAGGGCGATCTCGCGCGCGGAATGGATGGCGGACCGAGCGGCTCGCTCACGGGTCCGTGGCGTGCGGCGGTGTGTCGAGCGGCGGAGTGCGGCGACGGCGTGTGCAACGGATCGGAAACCGCGTGCACCTGCGCGCGAGACGCGTGTCGACCCCGATGCGGGGACGGCTGTTGCAACGGCGACGAGACCCGCGTCTCGTGCGCGGCCGATTGTGGCAGCGCGTGTGGCGACGGGACGTGCATGCCGCCGATGGAAACGAGCGTCGGCTGTTGCCGGGACTGCGGCGCGAGTTGCGGCGACGGCGCGTGCAACTGCGGCGAAAACAGCATGACCTGTTGTGCCGACTGCGGTGCGGTGTGCGGAGACATGGTCTGCAACTGTGGCGAGTCGACGCGCAGCTGCTGTGATTGCGGTCCGTCGTGCGGCGACGGCGTCTGCAACTGCGGCGAGACGACGGCCGGCTGCGCGCAGGACTGCGGAACGCGCTGCGGGGACGGCGCCTGCAACGGCGCGGAGAACCCATGCAACTGCGAGACGGACTGCAATGGCGCGCTGTGCCCGTGCCGCGTGCGGTGCTGCAACGGCGAGGAGTTCGTCCGCACGGGTCTGGACGACACCGCCTGTCGCAACATCCGTGACTTGTGCACGGCGCCGCCGGTCGATCGCGGATTCAGCTGGCGGATCTGGCGCGACAGCGGTCGGTGCATCTACAACCGCGACGTCCCGTGTGGGAGTCCGACGTCCTCAACGAGCGCGATTCCAGCGCCGTGCCCGGCGCCGTGTGCTCCCGGCAACTGTCCGCGGCCCTGACCGCGGACGGGTTCACTCGAGGCGTCGCCTGCGCCTTACGCAGAGTGCCAGTGCGACGGCTGTGACGAGCCACGTTCGAGAGCGCGTGTGGCGCATTCCCACGCGGCACGCACAAGCGCCGCCGCGCACGCGACCGACTGCCGAGTCGCCCCCGGCACTCGCATCGTCGCCGCCGCTCGAGTCGCCCGTCGTGCCCACGTCGTTCGCAGTCCCGGCGTCCGATCCCGCGTCCTCGCGCGGGGCGCTGTCGGTCGCTCGGTCGGCGCCCACCGGTGTGTCGCCCGGCGCCGCATCGCGAAAAACGTCGAACGAATTGGTCGCGTCGCCGATGCGCCCGTCGCTTCCGCTGAAGCCGTCGAGCCGGGAGGCGTCCGGGAAACACATTGGCGGACAATCGACGGTTCCGTGGCAACAACCGCACGGACCGGCATCGGTGGGGCACGGATGCGTGGCGAACGCCGCCGCGGGTGCGAAGGACCACGCGAGCAACAGTGCGGCGAGAGCAAGAAAGGTTCTCATGGTGCCCTAGACGATAGCCGAGAAGACGTCCGTGCGACAGCGGTCGGGGAGAGCGTACACTCGCGCCGCGATGAGCAACTCCTTCGACCCCAACGCCGCGGCCGAGGCCGACGCTGGTTTGTTTGGACTTCCCTGTACACCGGACGAGTCTCGGGTCGTTGTGCTGCCGGTACCTTGGGCCGCGACCACTTCCTACGGCGGCGGAGCGGAGCTGGGACCCGAGACGATTCTCGCGGCGTCGCGACAAGTCGATCTGTTCGATCTCGAGACCGGCCGGCCGTACGAGGGCGGCATCGCGATGCTGCCGATCCCGACCGACATCGTCGCGCTGCACGACGCTGCCCGCGTCGACGCGTTGCGCGTCATCGAGGCCGGCGGACAGGTTGGAGGCGACAGGGAACTCGCGGAGGCGTTGCTCCGCGTGAACGCTGCAAGCGCACGGGTCAATGCGTGGGTCTACGAGCAGGCGTCGCGTTGGCTGCGCGCGGGAAAACGGATCGCGGTCGTGGGCGGAGACCACTCGACGCCGTTCGGGGCGATTCGTGCGGTTGCCGAGACCGTTCCGACCATGGGGATTCTTCACATCGATGCCCATGCGGACCTTCGCTACGCCTACGAAGGATTCGAGCACTCGCACGCGTCGATCATGCGGAATGTCTACGATCGGATTCCGTCCATCGCGCGAATCGTGCAGGTGGGCATACGTGATTTCTGCGAAGACGAGTTCGAGTTCATCCGCGCGTCGCATCGGCGTGTCGTGACGTATTTCGACAACGACCTCGCGCGCGAGCAAGCCGATGGAGTGGCGTGGACGACGATCGTCGATCGCATCGTCGGCGAACTGCCCATGGATGTGTACGTCAGTTTCGACGTGGATGGGCTCGATCCGTCGCTGTGTCCGCATACGGGGACGCCGGTGCCTGGCGGACTGACCTATCGCGACGCGTGTCAACTGCTCCGAGGCGTCGTGCGCTCCGGTCGACGAATCGTCGCGGTGGACGTCAATGAAGTGGCGCCCGGACCCGAAGGCGACGAGTGGGACGGGAACGTCGGGGCGCGCCTGTTGTACAAGATGATCGGCTGGATGGTGGCGAAGAGCTGAGGAGGCGTGCTCGGCGTGCTCCGCCCCCGTTGACCGCGGGCGCGATCCACGCGAACGTTCGCTGCCCTCAGGAGGCAACCCATGAAGCAGACACTCGACGGCGGCGCGGTCTTCGATTCGAAAAAAATTCCCGGCGAGGAGTACCTGCCCAACCGCGGCGTGTTTCTCTCCGGAATGCTGGGGAAGGGAAGCGGGGATGCCTTCGGGTTCTACCGTGGTCGCATGGGACCGGGGTGCGAGATCGCGCGCGAGATTCATCCGGAGACGTCGGAAACAGTCTACATCCTGGCCGGGGACGCGGCCGGACTCGTCGGCGAAAAGACCGTGCCTCTGAAGGCCGGCGATGTGCTGCACGTCGACAAGAACGTGCCGCACGGACTTCGCAACGTCGGGACGACGGAACTCGAGTTCCTCGTGATCGGACACCCGGACTTCTGACAACGGGTCGCGACGCGTTCGAGCGCGTCGAACGCTACGGCACGCCTCCGCGGAATCGCCATTTGGGAAACAGCACACGCATCGGGCCCCAGAGCATTGCGACCATCAGAAGAAACATCGACCCGTAGTGCACGATGAAACGCCCGCCGTCGCCCTCGACACAATCGGCCCCTGGCAGCGCACCGAGCGCGAACAACGTGAACGTGAGAATGCCCTCGAGCAGGCCGGCCGCGATGTGAAACGCCATCGGCCAGTCGCGATCCCACCGCAGGGTTTGCAGTGCGTAGTACGCCGGATCGAGCGCGAGTCCGAGAACGGTCATCCACACGACGAGCAGGGGCATCTTCGCCACGCCCGCGCCGTCCGCACTGAACGCCCCGAACATCAACATGTAGAACAGCGTCACCGGGACACCGATCACGCCGGTGAGAAACAGTCTCGTGAACCATCGTCCGCGCATCGTCGGCGTCATGGCGACGTCCCGCGCATCCAACGAAACCACTGCGCGACGGACCGCATGGGAGACAAGTCTCGGATTCCCGGAGCGCCCGCCGCGAGGAGAACTTCAGTGGTTCGCAACGCCGCATAGTTCAGACCGATGAAGCTGTCGACCATGGCGTACGGCCCGCCCAGGGTCATCGACCCGGCGGCAAACGCCCTGGCATTGCCATTGCGCAGCTTCGGGATCTCGAATTGATTGTCGACGAAGAGACGTCCGAGGAAGTTCAGGTCGAGCTGATAGTGATCGATCATGTCCCGCAGCAACGGATTGGTCTTCACCTTGGCGTCGAGCCCAGTCGCATCGACGATGAAGTCCGCCACGTAGCGCGTCTCGCCCGCGAGTTCGCCCTTGCCGCGAACCACGGTCGCGAGCTTGCCCTCAGGCGTCCGCTCGACCCGCTCGACTTCTCCAAAGACGATCTGATACCAACCGTCGCGAACGCCGCCCTCGACGATTTCGATCCAGTCCTGTCGCCGTGCGGTAGTCGTTCCCCCCCAATCCGTCAGCAGCTTCTTGCGTGCTTCCGGTGGCGATTGTTCCAGCAGAAAACGCAGGTCGCCACCCATCGCGGCCTTGGGCCAATTGAACGGTTGCAGCTCGTAGTGATTGTGCACTTCACGGGACGCCCGACCGTAGGTGTGGCCTTTGGTGATCGGCGTCCGGAGAACCTGGACGATGCCAATGTGCGGATTTCTCTTCCGAGCCTCGTAGATCCGTTGAATCAGTCTCGACGCGACGATGCCGCGTCCCCGCAGCACGACCAGTCCGCCCCTCGACTCCAGCTGTTCGTAGACGTGGTCGTGGTCTTCGTAGGCATTCACGACGGAGCGAAAGTCCTCGGTCTCTTCCCGGTATTTCTGCAGGTCGGGAAGAAACTGCAATGCAGGGTAGCCCGTGGCGAGCTGGAGAAATGGCGCAACGAGAAACCCGCGCGACGGCTGACCCTGTCCCGACGTCGAGAACGCGACGATGAACCTTCCATCGTCCGTCTTTCGAATGGCGCGCACACGGCCGTATCGCCAGATTCGATCCCAGCCGATTCGCTTGGCTTCGATGTCGATCGACGCATACACGTCCTCCGCGATCGGAGTGTAGGTCTGCGCCAGGGTCGGCTCCCCGAGAATCTGCCAGAACAACGAAGCGGCCCTTCCGAGGTGGCCGTAGCGCACGTCCCGCCAGATCTCGCGCGCAGCGTATCCGGGCCATCCCCAGATGTTGTCGGGAGTCGACGTGGAATCCGAGCGTAGTCTCTCGCGATCGGGTATCTGCGAATTGCGGCACAAACGCTTGTAGCGGCTGTACGGAATGGCATCGACTCCAAGCGCGACAATCTGGTCCTGCCGGACTCCCCGGATGACGAGATTGTCGGCGAAGATAAAACTGCCGAGTCCGCCGCCGACCGTGGCGTAATCCGCAGTGACCACCGGCAATCCGGACTGCTGCACGGCTGCCATCGGAACGAGAACTTCTTGGAAGTACGGCGGTGGCCACACGTGCCCCGGATCCGTGACGGGCGCCGGCGTGCCAGGAAACGAGGGAGTCGCCGGGATCGCGGTCGTCGGAGGGATGGCTGGAGTTGCCGGCATTGCGACCGTCGGCGGAATGCCGGGCTTCGCGGTCGGTGCGAGCGAAGCCTCCTGCGCCGCGCGGATGGCGGCCTTGTCGTCCTCGCCGAGTACGATCGTGGCTTCGCCGGCGATTCGCCTGCGAGCTGCACTGTCCACGGTCACGACGAATGAATAGGCACCGACGACGAGGGCCGCCCCGGCGTTGATCGCCGTGCGCGCCGTCCACTGGCCGTTGACCTGAATCGATCCACGCTGCGTCAGGTCGGTGATCGTCAGTGTCTCGCCCTCGTGTCGAACTGCGACGTGCTGTGGCGCGCATTGAGGGTCATGCACGACGATCTGACAGGTTGGGTCCGTTCCGATCACGACGGGGACACGATGCACGACGCTGCGCTGTTGTCCCGTGTGCGGGTCTCGCCAATCGAAACGAAGCCGCACGTCGCTGCGCTCGAGCTGCACGACCACGTGAAACGGGCCGACACCGATCGAATCGCCCGGCTGAATCAAGACCTGGCCGTGGACACGCTGCCCGTTGTGATACGTCCCGTTGCGACTGCCGTGGTCGCGCAGCACGAGACCTTGCGCCTCGAGCGTCAGCGTCGCGTGTTGTCCCGAGACCACCAGGCTGTCGAACACGATGCTGTTTCCAGGCGCGCGACCGATGGTCACCGGCAACTCGAGCGTCTGCTGCTCCGTGTCCTCGGTGACCGGGTCGAGCCAACTCAGTACGATGCGTTGCACGTGCGACCCTGCTCCTCAATCCGAGCGCCCGGCACTACCGCGGCACGCACACGCCGGCGACGCAACGCTCGCTCATCGCACACCGCGTCGCGCACATGCCACAGTTCAACGCATCGGTCATCAGATCGGTGCAGCCGAACCTGCAAAACGTCGCAGTCCCGCTCGCGCAGACGCACGTTCCCGCCATGCAGCTCGCCATCATCCCGCACGGTTGACCGCACATTCCGCAGTCCACCGGGTCGGTCATGGGTTCGACGCACCCGTCCGCGCACTGCAGTGGGAATCCGGTCCGACACTGGCAGCGGCCGGCCATGCAAAACGAATTGCGTCCGCAGTCCACGCCCGCGGGTGGATCGTCCGCCATTCCGTCGCAGTCGTCATCGAGGCCGTTGCAGCGCTCGGTGCCGCCGGGCGTCGCGTCGGGACGCGCGTCGTCGCAGTCCTGCCCGCCACACTGCACGGGCGGATGTCCATCGTTGTCCCGATCCAGAATGTCCCACACACAGACATGGGACGTCATGTCGCATCGCTCGTTGGTCGTGCACGGATCGAGGTCGTTGCACTCCGCATCCCGCCCGCACGTCGCACCGCTGCTGCACCCGGTTCGCGGGTCGCACGCGCCCGACGTGCACCGCATGGCATTTGGCGTGTGAATGCACCTTCCGCCGACGCACACTTCGTCCGTGCACGGGATGTTGTCGTTGCACGTCGCACTGGTCGTGCACGTGCTCGGCCCGGCCTCGCGCATGACGGTGTCCATGGCGTCCGTGGCGACGGTGTCACCGGTGTTATTTGCGGGCGAGCACCCGGCGATCGGACCGAGGGCCAGTGCGGCGAAAGCAGCGACGACGGTGCAGCGCATGTTCATGTCCCCGGCACAGTGTCGCACGACCGGCCGCGATTCGGTCAATACACCGTCCTGCCGTTGACCAACGCCGTTCCGTCCCACGGACAGTCCTGATAGCGAATGTCCACTTTGCGATTGCAGGTCGGGCATTGCACCGTGAGTTTTACGCCCGCGAGCGCTTCTGCGGCCGCCGGGGAGAGTCCGCCCGGACTCGGGTACGCGTTGGGCGCGGCGCCCGGCCCCGCCGGCGGCGTCGAGCCCGCCATGAACGCGAGCGGATCGGTCGCGGCGAACGGATTGACCGGGGCGCGCGCGATGGGTGCGGCCGGCTGTACCGGATCCGTGCGCTGCGCCGCGAACGCGGCTTGCGCGGGAGACGGCGGCAACGGCGCCGGCTGCGGAGGGAGAGCGTCGCGCGTCTCGGCGACCGGCGAGCCGATGTGGTCGAACCGGAACGACTCGTCGCCGATCTCGATCACGTCGCCGCTGCGGAGCAGTTGCGGGGCCGTCAGGGGCATGCCGTTCAAGCGCGTGCCGTTCGAGCTTCCCAAGTCGCGCACGACGAAGCCTTCCATGGCCCGCACGATTTCCGCGTGCTTGCGCGACGCCATGTGATTTTCCACGACGACGTCGTTTTCCGGCGTGCGCCCGAACGCGGCGCTCCCGCGCACGAGCACGATGCGACGGCCGGCGAGGGGCCCGCGCAGACCCAGCAGTTCGGCGGGCATTTCACTCGCTGTCGGCTGCGGCGCGGCGACAGGTTGCACGACTTCGAAGCGAAACGCCTCGCCTCCCACGGAGATGACGTCGCCGAGGCGCAGCGCGTGGGTGCTGACACGTGTGCCGTTGACGAACGTGCCGTTGGAGCTGCCCAGATCGGTCAGGGCGTAGGTGTGCCCGTCGAATCGTAGCTCCGCGTGCCGCCGCGAGGACATTGCGTCGACGAGCTGCACCGTGTTGTCCGGCGTGCGTCCGATCGAAAGAGCGCCGTTGACGAACGCGAACACGCGTCCGGTGAGCGGTCCCTGAATGGCAACAAGGTGGGCAGACATCGCTACACCCGACGAAAGTCGGTTGCTCCATAGCGTAAGCGATTCGCGGCACGGCTCCAAGCGGGAGCGCTACGGCGCAGGGGCTCCGCAAGCCGGCGGACGCGGACCGCGGCCCGATCGCGGGCGATTTGTCGCGACTGCGGCGGTCGTGGCTCCGCCGCGCGGGCC
>Ga0080064_1001795_pt1 | contig 40512 bp, 26 predicted proteins | sample Subgrocontami54m_FD_69260 | JGI IMG/M metagenome (GOLD analysis project Ga0080064, IMG submission 69260) | Subsurface groundwater microbial communities from S. Glens Falls, New York, USA - GMW46 contaminated, 5.4 m (SPADES assembly) (version 2) ...
CAGGAGACCCCGCCCTACATTGGCCGGCTGATCTGGAGCGAGTCGGACGATTTGCCCGGCGTGGTCGCGGATCAATTCGGCGACACGCTCGTCGTTCAGCTGCAGACGCTGGCGATGGAAAAGCGGTCGGCCCTGTTGGGCGATGTGCTCGCCGAGGTCATGCGGCCGGCGGAGATCATTTTTCGCAACGATGGCCCGATCCGCCGGCTGGAGGGATTGCCGCTGGAGGTGCACACGCGTTCGGGCCGGCCCTGGGAGCCGCGCTGGATGCGGATCGAAGGCTTCGACTACTGGCTCGATTTGCAGGGCGGGCAGAAGACCGGGTTTTATCTCGACCAGCGATTCCAGCACGGCGTGGTGGCGAAATATTGCCAGGGTGCGCGCGTGCTCGATGCGTTCTGCAACCAGGGTTCGTTCGCGCTCCACGCGGCGCGCGCCGGTGCCAGCGAGGTGTGCGGGCTCGACAGCGCGGAGGACGCAATTGCCGCGGCGCGTCGCAACGCCGAGCGCAACCGCGTCTCCGCGGAATTCTCGGTCGTGAATGTCTTCGATTGGTTCAACGATCCGGCCCGCTGCGTCGATCCGTTGTGGGATGTCATTATCCTGGACCCGCCGCCCTTCGCGAAATCGAAGAGCGCGCTCGAGGGCGCCCTGCGCGGGTACAAGGAAATCAATCTGCGCGCGGTGAAGCGGCTCGTGCCCGGTGGCGTGCTCGCGACCTACACCTGCTCGCATCACATGCAGGACGCCGAGCTGCGGCAGGTCCTGGCCGAGGTTTCCAGCGATGCCCGGCGAAAACTGCGCGTGCTCGAATGGGCACACCAGCCGCCCGATCATCCCGTGCTGGCGACCATGTCGGAAAGCGAGTACCTGCGCGGGTATATCGTACGGGCGGAGTAGGGGATGGGGCCCGCGGTGGGGCCCGCTCTCCGAGCGGGCCTGAGTTTCAGCACCGCCTTCGCCATGCGACACTTGGAACTCAGGCCGGCTCGGAGAGCCGGCCCCACCCACTACCGCAGAGATTTCTCCAGTTCCCGCCGCACCGCCCGCAGCTCGTCGAGCTGCTTCTGCAGTTCGTCCTTTTCCTTCTTCGTCTTCGCCCGGGCCATCGCTTCCATGATGTCCTTCTCGGCCTCCATCAACTCGACGCGCTCGCTCGCGACGCGCTTGCGAAACTGCGCCGACTCGCCGCCGAAAATCGCGAGCGGCTTCGCGACCTTCGCATCGTTCAACGCGAGGTCCACCTCGCTCGGCTTGGTGTTCTTCTTCTCGCGCGCGATGTCCTGCTCTTGCTTCGCGAGCTTTTGATCGAGCTCGGTAATCCGGCCCTTCTTCACCTCGACTTTCGGCATCACCGTCGCGGGCTGCTGGGAAACTGATTTCGTGGCGGCCTCCTTCGCCGACTTGGCGGTTGGGGCCGGGGTGGTCGGTGCAGCGGCGGCGGGCTCCTCATTTTTCTCGGAGGTCTCCGGTTTTGCGGCGGGTGGCGTGACCGGTGTCTTCTTGGCGTCCTCGATCATCCGTGCTCGCAGGACCTCACGCATGTTTGTCTTCGGTGCGTCCGGCTCGTCGGCGGCGCGGGCCATCCACGGCAGCAGGGCGGCGAGTAGGACGGCGGAAAATCGAACGCTCATGGGTCGACGCCTACCTTGTGCGAGTGTCCGCCGGAGTCGAGGGCGCAAAAGAAAAAGGGCCGGTCGAAACCGGCCCGTGTACCGCCGGCTTCCAGCCGGCACAGCAGCGAGGAGCCGGCAGGATGCCGGCGCTACTTCTACACCCCGCGCATCTTGCCGCCGTAGATCGCGTTGGCGCCCAGCTCTTCCTCGATCCGGAGGAGCTGGTTGTATTTCGCCACGCGATCGGTGCGGCAGAGCGAACCGGTCTTGATCTGGCCGGCGTTCGTCGCGACGGCGATGTCCGCAATCGTCACGTCCTCGGTCTCGCCGGAGCGATGGCTGATGACCGCAGTGTAGTTCGCCTCCTTCGCCATCTCGACCGCATCGAGCGTCTCGGTCAGCGAACCGATTTGGTTCACCTTCACCAGAATCGAGTTCGCCGTGCCGGTCTCGATGCCCTTCCGGAGGAACTCCGTGTTCGTGACGAAGAGGTCGTCACCGACGAGCTGCACGCGATCGCCGATCGCGTCGGTGAGCTTCTTCCACGTGGCCCAGTCGCCCTCGGCGCAGCCGTCCTCGATCGAGATAATCGGGTACTTCGAGGTGAGCTGCCGGTAGAACTCGACCATCTCGTCGCCCGACAGCGAGCGGCCGTCGGACTTCTTGAAGACGTAGTGCTTCTTTTCCTTCACGTAGAACTCCGACGAAGCGACATCGAGCGCGAGGTTGATGTCCTTGCCGAGCTTGTAGCCGGCGTTCTTCACCGCGAGCGCGATGACGTCGAGCGCGGCCTCGGTCGACTCGAGCTTCGGCGCGAACCCGCCTTCGTCGCCGACCGCGGTGGCGAGCCCCTTGTCCTTCAGCACCTTTTTCAGCGAGTGGAAAACTTCGCAACCTATGCGCAGGCCTTCCGAGAAGGACTTGGCGCCGGTCGGCATGATCATGAACTCCTGGAAATCGATTGGGGCGTCCGAGTGCGCGCCGCCGTTCATGATGTTCATCATCGGCACCGGCAGCACCTTGGCGTTCGGACCGCCGATGTACTTGTAGAGCGGCTGGCCGAGCGCGGCCGCCGCGGCGTGCGCCGTCGCGAGGGAAACGCCCAGGATCGCGTTCGCGCCGAGCTTTTCCTTCGTGCTCGTGCCGTCGAGCTTGAGCATCGCGCGGTCGATGCCGACCTGATCGCAGGCGTCGTGCCCGATCAGCGCGGGCGCGATCTTCGTCTTAACGTTGCCCACGGCTTTCTGCGTGCCTTTGCCGCCGAAGCGCGTCTTGTCGCCGTCGCGCAACTCGATCGCCTCGTGCTCGCCGGTGGAAGCGCCGGACGGGACGGCCGCCCGGCCGAGCGTGCCGGAAGCGAGGCGGACGTCGACTTCGACGGTCGGATTGCCGCGCGAGTCGATGATCTCGCGCGCAGTGATCGCGGTGATAGTGGTGTTCATAAAAATACGATCGTGCAGCAAAGGGCTGCGGACTGGCGAGGGGAAGATTTTTCGCTGCGCGAAAAATCCAGGAATGCGCCCGGCGAACTCCTACCAGGGCGCCTTGGATTGCCCCAGCTTGTGCAGGAACCGCCGGAACCGCGACATGCCCTTCGGCCGCACTTCCTCGGGAATCTGGCCCGCGTGGCCGCGATCGAAGGCCGCCTTGCCCACGCTGAGCCCGTCGTAATTCAGCGCGCCGATCGTTTCGCGGTTCAACAGCGCGCGCGGCACCTGGTCGAGGTGACCCTCGTGCGCGGCGGCGTGCAGCGGCGTGTCGCCGTTGTCGTTGCGGGTCAGGAGCAGGTCCGCCGTGAGTTGCGCCTCGGGAATCTTGTTCAACTGGCCGGTTTCCGCCGCCGCGTGGATCGCCGTGAAACCTGTCTTGCTCCCGAGCACGAGATTATCGTGCGTCAGCTGGGCGGCGGGAATCTGCTCCAGGTGACCGGAAATCGCCGCCGCGTGGAAAACGGTGTCGCCGGCGCTCGTGGTTTCGCGCAGCGCCGCATCGGTCAGGAATTCAGCGGCCAGCTGATCCAGGTGGCCGTTGAACGCCGCCACATGCAGCACGGTTTCGCCGCCCAAGTTCTTGTGCGCGAGGTTCTCCGCCGTGAGGAACTCGCGGGGCAGCCGGTCGAGCATGCCGTTCTCCGCGGCTTCATGGAGCAACGTGTTGCCCACGTCGGTGGATCGCAGCACGATTTCCGCCGTCACGAGGGTCGCGGGCAGCTGGGCGAGGTGGCCATGGGCGGCGGCGAGGTGAAACACGGTCACGCCGGCGTTGCTGCGCAGGCCGAGGTTTTCCGCGGTCAGGAGCGCCGCCGGGATCTGGTCGAGATGGCCGCTGAGCGCCGCGTGATGCAGCGGCGTGTAGCCGGCGTCATTCTTGATCGTGAGATTCTCCGGCGTCAGCACCGCGGCGGGCAGCTCGGCGAGTCGGCCATGTTTCGCCGCGACGTGCAGCGGCGTGTTCCCGGAGGCATTGCGCGCAGTGAGCTGCTCCGCGGTCAGGGCTTCAGGGGGAAGGTCGCCGAGCGAACCTTCGCGGATCGCGGCGTGCAAATCGCGGTTTTCCATCACGGTCACGTCGTAGGAAACACGTTGTACGCGTGCCACACCAATCGAAAACCGACGGGTAGTAACACGGAGACCGGCGGAATTACGTTTGCCAATCTCCCGCCCCAAAAACACAATCCGCGCCGATGAACGACCCGAAACCAGCCGGGCCCGAGGCGCCAAAGAAACAGCCGCCGAAAAAAGACGCCGTGCTCGTGGTGGACGATGAAAAGCCGCTGCTGGATGTCTATGGGGCCGCGCTTTCGCCGCTGTTTGAAATCACCACCGCGACCAACGCCCGCGAAGCCGATTTCATTCTCCAGAAGAAATCCTTCAAGGTCGTCGTGGCCGACCATCTCATGCCGGGCGGCAACGGCATGAACTTTCTCGTCCGAGCGCGCGAGGAGTTCCCGCACATGCAACGCGTGCTCGTCACCGGCTACATGAAGCCGGAAATGTTGCTTCGCAGCGTGAACGAGGCGGCCTTGTTTCGGTACCTGCTCAAGCCCGTCGCCATGCACGAGCTGATTAAGGTCGTGCAGGACGCCGCGAAGGCCCACGATGCCAGCGTGGCCGTCGCCACCCGCTAATGCCGCCCCGCCCGGTTCCCCCACGTCCTTCCGTCCTGCTCGTCGATGACGAACCGCCCGTGCTCGACGTGCTCGAATTGGGGCTGAAGGAGCACTTCGATGTCGAGCGCGCCCGCTCCGCGAGCGAAGCCGAGATGATGATGGCCACCGGCAACTACGATGTCATCGTGTGCGACCATCTGATGCCGGACGAGGAGGGCCTGAAGTTCCTCACGCGCGCGAAGACCCAGTTTCCCAAGGTCCAGCGGATTCTGATGACCGGTTACATCAATCCCGAGTTGCTGTCGCGCAGCACGTCGATGGCTGGGCTGTCGGGCTGTTTGATGAAACCGGTGGCGCCGGCCGATCTCATCGCCGCGATTCGGCTGGCGTTGCCGTGCTGAGCGAAGTGACAAGTGACAAATGGCGGGTGGCAAGTGACGAGTGCGACGCGTGAACCAGTGACGCGTCCCGAGCCGGGGCAGCGGCTCGCAGCTGCTCACTCATCTCTCGTCACTCATCACTTGGCCAACCTCGCCCGCAGGTACGGTGCCGTCGGACTGCGCTTCACCTTCAGCAACCCGGCGAGTTCGCCCTGATAAATCAGCTCGCCGCCCTCGGGGCCGCCGACCGGACCGAGTTCGACGATGTAGTCGGCTTCCGCGAGCAGATCGAGGTGATGCTCGATCACCACGACGGTGTGCCCCTGATCAACCAGCGAATGCAGCACGCGGATTAGCTTTTCGCAGTCGCTGAGGTGCAGCCCGATGGTCGGCTCCTCCAGCAGGTACAGATTGCGCGGCAACTCGCCGCGGCTGCGTTCGCGATAGGTGGCGAGCCCGGCGGACAACTCGGTTACCAGCTTGAGCCGTTGCGCCTCGCCGCCCGACAGCGTCGGTGAACTCTGTCCGAGCGTGAGGTAACCCAGCCCGCAATCGACCATCAGCTGGCAGACCTGCGCGAGCTGCGAGTGGAAATCGAAGAACTGTGTCGCCTCCTCGAATGTGAGCTGCAGCACCTGCCCGATGTTCTTTCCCTTCCACGCGATGTCGTTCAGCTCGGCGCTGTACCGCGACCCGCGACAGTCGTCGCACGGCAGGTACGTGTCGGGCATGAACGCCATCTCGAGTTTGATCCGGCCGGCACCCTCGCACGTCGGGCAGCGCCCGCCGGTGGTGTTGAACGAGAAACGCGACGCGGTGTAGCCGCGAATCTTCGATTCGGGCAACGACGCGAAGAACTGCCGGATTTGGTCGAAGATGCCGAGGTAAGTCGCCGGGGTGGAGCGCGGCGTCTTGCCGATGGGCGCCTGATCCACCTCGACCACGCGCTTGAACACGTTTGCCCCGCGGAGCTCCTGAAACGGGACACGGGGACCCGTGCGTCCCCGCGCGGGACGTTCAGCCAGCGAAGAGGATGCCGTGACTCCATCCTCGGTGACAAACCCCGTCGCGTTCACGTACTCGCGCCCGCGCAGCTTCGCCTTGCTCTCCTTGATCGCGTACGAGACCGCAGGGTGGAGCAGGTCGCGAAACAGCGTCGACTTGCCGGCCCCGCTGGGGCCCGCGGCCATAATCAGCCGGCCGAGCGGCAGCCGCAGGTCAAAGCCTTTCAGATTGCGGAAGGATGCACCCTTCAACTCGAGCCAGTGCGGGTGGGGCCGGCTCTCCGAACCGGCCTCCGATCCCGCCATCGCTCGCCGCCGCAAACTCAGGCTGCTTCGGAGAAGCGGCCCCACCTTTGAAGGTTTCGCCACGGGCCGGTATTCCCCGCGCAGGGGATGCGCGATGCCTTTCGCGAGGAAAAGCCCGGTGAGCGACTTGGCACTGGCCTTGATTTCCGCTGGCGTGCCGTTGGCCAGCAATTCGCCGCCGTGCACGCCCGCGGCCGGACCGAGGTCGATGATCTGGTCCGCGCGCGCCATCAGCTCCTCGTCGTGCTCGACGACCAGCAGCGTGTTTCCCTTCTCCCGCAACGCCTCGAGCATTTCGATCAGCCGATCGTTGTCGCGCGCGTGCAGCCCGATGCTCGGCTCGTCCAGGACGTAGAGCACGCCGGACAGGTTCGAACCCAGCTGCGCCGCCAGCCGGATCCGCTGGGCTTCGCCGCCCGAGAGCGTCTCGCTCGGCCGATCGAGCGAGAGGTAGCCGAGTCCGACGTGATCGAGGAACTTCAGCCGCTCCGCGATCTGCGGCGCGATGTCCTGCACGATCAATTTGCCCCGCGTATCCAGTTCCAGGTTGCGCAAGCGCGCCAGGAGTTGCGATGGCGTGCTGCGGAGCAATTCCGGCAGCGACAGCGCGGTGGTGGGGCCGGCTCTCCGAGCCGGCCTGGATTGCAGGGAAGTACGGCGGGTTAAACTCAGGCCCGCTCGGAGAGCGGGCCCCACTTTAAAATGCAGCTTCACGGCGCGGCCCACGCGATTGAGCCGGGCGCCGCGGCAATCCGGACAGGGCTGGCCGCCCTCGGAGACGTCATCGGCGGATTCCACACCGAACTCGCGCAGTCGCTTCGCCGGATCGTCCTCATCCTCGTCGTCGGGCTCGAGCATCCAGGGAAAGACGCGCCCGTGCCCGCGGCACGTCGGGCACCAGCCGCGCGGCGAGTTGAACGAAAAGTTCTTCGGATCGAGCTCGGGAAACGACTCGCCCGTCTCGATGTCGGTCCGCGTTGTCGAAAACCACGAGAGGATGGTGCCGCGCTCAGTCAGGAGGAAACAGGCGCCCTTGCCCACCTGAAGCACTCTTTCAAGCGCTTCGGGCGGAGAGGGCAGCGTTCGGAGGCCAGCGGTCAGCGATGAATTTTGATCCGAAGTGGCTCTGACCTCTGACTTCTGACCTCTGACCCCTGATTTCAGGTCCGCCACCACCACCTCGATGTCGTGCTCCTTGTAGCGATCGAGCTTCTGGAATGCGTCCACGCGCACGAGCTGTCCGTCGGCCCGCATGAGCTCGTAACCCTGCTTCCCGAGCCACGTCGCAATCGGCTGGTGGTGGCCCTTGCGGCCGCGAATCAGCGGCGCGCACAGATAAAGATGCCTCGCCTTCCGCGCGGCCGGCGTTGCGAGCACGCGGCCCAGCAGCTGCTTGAGCGCGCCGGCCGAGAGCGGCGTCACCGGCTTGCCGGTGTCCGGATGGTGCTGGACACCGAGCCGCGCGTACAAGAGACGCAGATACTGGGCGACCTCGGTGATCGTCGCCACGGTCGACTTGCGGGAGCCGCGGGTGACGCGCTGCTCGATCGCGACCGTCGGCGGAATGCCGATCAGCCGGTCGATGGCGGGGCGCGGGAGCTGCTCGACGAATTGCCGCGCGTACGGCGACATCGATTCCATGAACCGCCGCTGGCCCTCGGCGAACACGATGTCGAAGGCCAGCGTCGACTTGCCCGAGCCCGACACGCCGGTGACGACATTGAGCTGCCGGTGCGGAATCGTCAGCGAGAGATTCTTCAGGTTGTTCTCGCGCGCGCCGAGAATCGTGAGGTTGTTCCCTCCTGGCCGTGCCGACAGGGCATAGCGATCCTGATGCGGTTCCGCCGCGAGAGGCTCCGCGCGTTTGTCATCTAATAGATGACAAACGGCCAGCGCAGTGCGCAGGAACGGCGACGTGGCGGTCTCAGCGCGGGCGACGTCCTCTGGCGGACCTTCGGCGACCACGCGGCCGCCGTTGGCGCCGGCATCGGGGCCAATTTCGATCAGCCAGTCGGCGGACTTCAGCACGTCGAGGTTGTGCTCGATCACGACGACGCTGTGACCGCGGTCGACGAGCGCCTGCAGGACCGTAAGCAGCCGTTTCACGTCGTGGCGGTGCAGGCCGGTGGTCGGTTCGTCCAGGAGCAGCAGAGCGCCGGGTTCGGTGAGCTCCGCGGGCAGCTCTGGAGGGCCCGCCTCCGCGCGGGCCGCGGACGGCGCGGAGGCCGTCCCTCCAACCGATCCGTTGGCGAACGCCCCGAGGTATCGCACCAGTTTCAAACGCTGCGATTCTCCGCCGCTCAGCGTGTTCAGCGGCTGCCCCAGCGTGAGGTAGCCGAGCCCGACCGACTCCAGGCTGGCCAGCCGCGAGCGGATCGACGCGTGCTCCGCGAACAGCGGCAGCGCATCGGTCACACTCGTCGCGAGCAGATCGGCGACCGAGCGGCCGTTCCAGCGGATCGCGAGCACCTCCGGCTTGAACCGCTTCGCTTCGCAGACCGGGCACGGCACGAAGACGTCGGAGAGGAACTGCATTTCCACGCGCTCGTAACCGAGGCCCTGGCACTGGTCGCACCGGCCGTCGCCGCTGTTGAACGAGAAACTCGACGCCGTGAAGCCGGCGGCCTGCGCGGTGGGCGTCTGCGCGTAGAGCTCGCGAATCAGTTCCCATGCTTCGGTGTACAGCGCCGGATTCGACCGCGGGGTCCGCGACAAGGGCGACTGATCCACCAGCACAATCTCGCTGAAGTGGACGTCGCTGTGGATCGCCTCGATCGACGCAGGGTCTTCCGTGATCAGGAGCCGTTTCGTCTGCAGCCCCTGATAGATGACGTTGTCGAGCAGTGTCGATTTGCCGGAGCCGGAGACGCCGCTCAGGCACACGAACCGCTGCAACGGCAATCGGAACGACAGGTGCGCGAGGTTGTGCTTGGTGGCATTGGTGAAGGTGAGCCAGGGAGTAGCGCCGGCTTCCAGCCGGCTTTTCTTGGATGCCGGCAGGATGCCGGCGCTACTCTTCACTTCGCGCCGGTTTGCCGGCACTTCGACCGTCTCCCGCCCCGAAAGGTACGCGCCGGTGATGCTGTGCGGCGACGCGAGCATTTCGTCGATCGTACCCTGAAACACGATGTGGCCGCCGCGGCTGCCGGGTTCCGGGCCGACTTCGATCGCGTGGTCCGCCGCGCGAATCATCGCCTCGTCGTGCTCCACCACGACCACCGTGTTGCCGGCGTCGGTCAGCGTCCGGATAATGGCGATCAACCGATCAATGTCGCGCGGGTGCAGTCCCACGCTCGGTTCGTCGAGGACGAACAGCGTATCGACCAGGGAAGTACCGAGGCAGCTGGTGAGGTTGACGCGCTCCACCTCTCCGCCCGAAAGCGTCCTCGACGGCCGGTCGAGCGTGAGATAGCCGAGCCCGACCTGCTCGAGATAGCGCAGCCGCGTCATGATCGCCTCGTACGCCAGCGACACCGACCGCCCGTCTGCAGCTGTAGGTGGCGCGCTTGTCGCGCCACGTTGCGCGGCGAGCGCGCAACCTGCATTACCAATCAGCGCTCGCAGGTCGGAAACGGGGAGCTGGTAGAGCTCGGGCAGGGTGCGGCCCTGCCATTTCCAGCAGAGTGCTTCCGGCTGCAGTCGCTGGCCGCCGCAGGCGGGGCAGGGGTTGTACGCGCGGTAGCGCGAGAGGAACACCCGCACATGCATCTTGTAGGTGTTCTTCTCGAGCCAGCGGAAGAAGCCTTTCAGGCCGTACCAGTATTTCGGCCAAGTCTTGCCGTTCTCTTCGCCGTAGCCGGGCTCGCCGTCGACGATGAAGCCTTGTTGCTCTGGCGTCAGCGCGGCGAACGGCACGTGGGTCGGAATCTTCTTCTTTCGCGCGAAGACGAGCAGGTCCTTCTTCGAGTCGCCGTAGACCTCGCTCTCCCAGCACTTGATCGCGCCGTCGTCGACCGAGAGCGAGTGGTCGGGCATCGCGAGCCGGTAGTCGATCTCGATTACCCGGCCGAAGCCGCGGCACTTCGGGCAGGCGCCGAGCGGCGAGTTGAACGAGAACAGCGGCGGCGTCGCCGCGCGAAACGTGCGGCCGGTCTTCGGCGAATGCAGCCCGCGGGAAAAATGACCATTTTCCGCGAAACGGCCGGCGGTCGTTTCACGGAAAATGAAGACTTCGCCCTGGCCAAAGTGGAGGGCCGTCTCGATCGCTTCGAGAAAGCGGGGTTTCTGATCGGCGGTCAGGGCGACGCGGTCCTGCGCGACGAAGAGCCGCTTGGTTTTCGCCAGCGGCTTCTGGTCGGCGAGCAGTCCGTCGATCCGGTGGACGGTTGTGGGCGGGGTGCCCTCACCCCGCGACGAGCCGACTTCAGAGCGGGGTGAGGGCACCCCGCCCACAGCAGGCACCAGCACGCGCACGTACGACTGGCTGGTGAGGTTCTTTAGGATTTCGGGCCAGGTGAGGCTGTCCGGTTTCGTGACCTTGAACGCAACGATCACGGCCTGCCCGGAGTGAGCCGTGTGCGCTTTCTCCCAAATCGTCTGCGGATTGTCGTCCTCGACCTTCTCGCCGGTTTCCGGATCGAAGCATGCGGCGACGTGGCTGAACCACACTTTGAAGAAGTCGGTCAGCTCCGTCATCGTGCCGACGGTGGAGCGCGAGGTCTTGACCGTGTTCGTCTGCTCGATGGCGATGGACGGCCGGATGTTCTCGATCGAGTCGACCTTCGGCTTGTCGAGCAGTTCGAGGAACTGCCGCGTGTACGCGCTGAACGTCTCGACGTAGCGCCGCTGGCCTTCGGCGTGCAGCGTGTCGAACACGAGCGATGATTTGCCCGCGCCGCTCAGTCCGGTGACGACGATGTATCTGCCCAGCGGCACATCGAGGTCGAAGCCCTTCAGGTTGTTCTGTCGCACCCCGCGCAGGCGGATGCATTCGGTCTGAAGCGAAGCGGACACGGTGTCGGACGAAATCACCCGCTCACCAAGTGAAGCGCCACCAGAAACGCAACTCGGCGCGGTCAGTCGCGACTTCGGCTTCGTCGCAACCGCCTGACTGGAGGTGGGGCCGGCACTCCGAGCCGGCCTGAGTTCCAGCCGGCGCAAGCCAAGCCCAGGCCGGCTCGGAGAGCCGGTTCCACCTATCTCTCCGCCAGCGTGAGCTTCGCGCCGGCGTCGCCGATCGCCTTCTCGACGCTGGGCGCGGGGCGCGTGTCGGTGACGACCGTCATATGCGCGGCGAAGGGCGCGGTGAGGCTCAACGCCTTGCGCCCGAACTTCGTCGCGTCGAGCGCGAAGATGGTGCGCTCGGCGGCGGCGATCATCTTGCGCTGGGCCGCAATGACGAGGGGGTTGTGATTCCACACGCCGCTTTCAGTGATGCCGGTGCCGCCGAGGATCGCCAGGTCGGCATGCACCTGCTCGAACGAAGCTTCGCACAGCGGGCCGACGAGCAGGCCGAGCCGGCCGAGAATGCTGCCGCCGGTGACGATGGTCTCGGCGTTGCCGACGACGCCGAGCAAGCTCGCGACCGGCAGCGAATTCGTGATGACCTGGACGCGCTTTTCCACGAGCAGCCGGGCGACGGCGTAAGTCGTGGTGCCGCCATCGAGGATGACCGTCGTGCCGGGACGCACCTGGTCGGCCACGAGGCTGGCGATGACGTGCTTCTGATCGGCCTGCCGCTGGACGCGCGACAGAAAGTCGTATTCCTGCGCGAGCGCATCGGTCTCGATCAACGAGGCACCGCCATGATGCCGGCGAACGACACCGCGATCCTCGAGCGTGTCGAGCGCGCGGCGCACGGTCGACAGCGAGCCGCCGAATTTCTCGGCCAGCGTGCGCAGGTCCGCGTATTTCCTTTCGCGGATAAAGTGTTCGATGAGGTCGGTGCGTTGCTTGTTGGTCATTTAGTCCGGTTCGCTCTCGAGAGGGACAAGTGATTAGGGCGTGTTTTCAAAAATGGTTTGTCATTCTGAGCGCAGCGAAGTCTAGCCCCGCAGGGCTGGTTTGACATCCAGCAGGACCATCGAGGCCGTTGAGAGCAACGGACGTCCAATTGGATTCTTCGCGAGCGCTCAGAATGACAGGCAAAAGAGGATTTGAAGACACGGCCTGGTGAAATTGCGCCTACCTCAGGCGATCGAACAAATCGAGGTAGGCGACGACCTGTCGCGCGGGATCGAAGGATTCACGCGCAAACGCGCGCGCGCTGGCGGCGGCCGCGGTCCGGGTGTTCGCGGTATCCTCCATCCGCCGCACGAGCGTGGCACGAAACGCTTCACGATCGTCGCGCGGGATGGCCCAGCCGGTGCGGCCGGGAATAAAGCATTCCTGGATGCCCTGCGCCTGGTACGCGACGGCCGGCAAGCCGTGCGCCTGCGCCTCGATCAGGAAATTCGAGAGCGCCTCGCTCCACGAGGCGTGGACGGCGACATCGGCCGCGGCGTAAAGCGGAGTCGGGTTGCGCTGGAATCCGAGGAACTTCACGCGGGCGGCAAGATTTTTCGCGGCCGCGAGCTGGGCGCAGCCGGCGCGCGCGGGGCCGTCGCCCGCGAGCCAGAGCTGCCAGTCGCGATCGGCCGGCAGGCCGCTGGCGATCTCAACCAACTCCCGCTGGTTCTTCTCCGGCCGAAACATCGCGACGCAAAGCAGCACGGTGGTCGAGGGTGTGGCGCCCTGCTGCGCGCGCAGCGCCTCGTTGCGCGCCAGCGTGGCGGCGGCGGGGAAGACGAGCGAATTGTAGATCACGCTGATCTTCTGCGCGGGCAGACCCTGCTGCTGGACGAGCGTGTCGCGCGCCTCGCGGCTGTTGGCCACGATGTGGCGCACGGTCGCGAGCGAACGGCGGAAGGGCGCCGGCAGGGTCTTGCCCGTGCGCATCGTGGCGATGACGGGGCCCGTCATGCTTTGCTGGATTCGGCCGGCGTAGCAGTTCGCCATCCGCCCCATGCAGAGCGCGATGTCGGGAGCGAGCCGTCGCACTTCGGCGGTGAGCCGCGGCGCAAACCAATCGAGCCCGAGATCGAAGGGCTGCAGCCGTCGGCGAGCGACGTTTCCCGCGACCGTCGGCGCGAGCGCGCCGCCCGGCCGGAACGTCAGCAGCGTCACGCCGTGCCCCGCATCGGCAAAGGCGTTCGCGAGCAGAATCGATTGACGCTCCGTGCCCCCGCTCCGCAGGTAATCTTGGACAATCAGGATTTTCACATTGCGCGGCGCAAGGGTGGGGCGAAGGTATGCGCCTCAAGCCATGAAATCACCGCTGATGCAACTGCTCGTGCGCTGGCTCGTGCTGGCGCTGGGCGTGATGATCGCGACGAAAGTCGTGCCGGGCATCGCGGTCGACCACAACGGATCGACGCTGCTGGTCGTGGTGTTGTTGCTCAGTTTCTTCAATGCGATCCTGAAACCGCTGCTGGTGCTGTTCACGCTGCCGTTCATTCTGGTCACGATGGGCCTCGGCGTGATCCTAATCAATGCCTTGTTGTTTTTGCTCGTCGGACGGTTGGTGGCGGGCTTCCACGTCGATGGCTTCTGGGCCGCGCTGCTCGGTTCGCTGGTGGTGAGCGCGACAAACCTCGTCGTGAGCGCGATCACGAAAGGCAACGCGAAGTCGGAAGCGCGGCGCGCCGAAAAACGGCAAGCGAAGGGCGATGACGTGATCGATATCTGACGGTGGGGCCGGTTCTCCGAACCGACCTGAGTTCCAAGGTGTGCAGGCACTTCGCACCCTGCAACTCAGGCCCGCTCGGAGAGCGAGCCCCACCTTGCCGTGTGCCGTGGGCGTTTGGTTTCCGTTTGACGGTGGATTGCACCGCATCGACGTTGGCGGGATGGCTGAAACTACGGAATACGATCTCATCGTCATTGGTGGTGGCCCGGCGGGCTATGCCGGGGCAATTCGCGCCGGTCAGCTCGGCCGGAAGGTCGCGTGCATCGAACTCGAGCGGGCGGGCGGCACGTGTCTCAACTGGGGTTGCATTCCGACGAAGGCGCTGCTGAAGAGCGCGGAGTTCTATCGCTCGCTGCAGAAGGCGGAGATGTTCGGCATTTCGGTGAAGGATCCGGGATTCGATTTCGCGAAAGTGATGGATCGCTCGCGCGGCGTGGCGGCGCAGATGGCCAAGGGCGTCGAGTTCCTGTTTCGCAAGAACAAGATCGATTACTTCATCGGCCGCGCGCAGGTGACTGTGCCGGGCATGGTTGAAATCACCGACGGCGAGCACAAGGGAAAGTTCTTCAAGACGAAAAACGTGCTGCTCGCCACCGGCTGCAGGCCGCGCCGGCTGCCGGACGTGCCGGTCGACGGCCAGCGCGTCGTCACGTCACGCGAAGCGCTCGAGCCGCGCAAGTCGGCGCCGAAATCGATCGTGATCATCGGCGCCGGCGCGATCGGCGTGGAGTTCGCCTATTTCTACAATGCCTTCGGCGCGAAGGTGACGCTGGTCGAAATGCTGCCGCAGATCGTGCCGGTGGAGGACGAGGAGGTCGCAAAGGGCCTGCAGCGCTCGTTCGAAAAGCAGGGCATCGCCGTGCACGTGAACACCAAGGTGGAAAACATCCGCGTGCGGAAGGACAAGGTGGAGCTGTCGCTGGTGAAACCGGGCGAGGCGAACTCGACCGAGGTCGAAGCCGAGACCCTGCTGATTGCGATTGGCGTGTCGCCCAACCTCGAAGGCGCCCTCTCCGCCAAGGTGAAGCTGGAGTTGGATCGCGGCTACGTGAAGGTGAACGACAATTACGAGAGCAACGTGAAGGGCATCTACGCCGCCGGCGACATCATCGGGCCGCCGTGGCTCGCGCACGTGGCGACCTTCGAGGCGGTGAATGCGGTCAACGCGATGTTCGGCCACCCCCACGCCGGGCGGGTGAAGATCTTCCCGGGCGCGACCTATTGCCAGCCGCAGATCGCGAGCACCGGGCTGACCGAGAAGCAGTGCAAGGAGAAGGGGCTGAACTACAAGGTGGGCAAGTTTCCCTTCACCGCGTCAGGCAAGGCCGTCGCCGCCGGCGACTCGGAGGGCTTCGTCAAAATCATCAGCGACGCGAAGACGGGCGAGATTCTCGGCGCGCACATCCTCGGCAACGAGGCGCCGGAGCTGCTCGCCGAGTACGTGCTCGCGATGAACATGGAAGGCACGATCGACGAGGTGCACCGCTCGATTCACGCGCACCCGACGCTGAGCGAGGCGCTGATGGAGGCCGCCGCGGCGACGAGCGGCGAGGCGATTCATATCTGAAGTTTTCCGGCTGGGGCCGGAGAACTTATCTACGTTTTTGCGGAGCAAAAACGTCGGCCATCTCCTTGATCAGGCTCGTGAGGTAGGGGATGAGCTGCTTCTTGCGGCTCACCACGCCGGGCATGTCGAAGATTTCGTCCTGTTCGACGTGCGGATAGCCGATTCGTCCGATGAACGTCGCGTCGCCTTTCACGAGGAGCAGCGAGTTCTGCGTGTTGATGTCGGTCACGAGCAGCGCGGCGAACGCGAGTTTCTCCTCTTCGCGCAACTCCTGCACCGCGTGGGCGATCGGCTTGGCGTGCTGCCAGAAGTTGCCGAAGCCGAGTTCCTCGACCTGCGACACCGCGAAACGGATGCCTTCCTCCTCGTAGATCTTGAAGTCGGAGCGGACGACCTTGTCCGGCGGATTCGCGAGGATGACCGAGCCGGAATTGAAGATTTCATCGGCGAGCTGTTTCGAGTTCACCCCGGCGATTTCCGCCAGCCATGCCAGGATGATCGCGTCCTTGCTGGTCGTCGTCGGCCCGTTGAGGTGCAGCGTGTCCGAGATCAGCCCCGACATCATGATGCCGGCGATTGGCGGCGAGGGTTGCAGGCCTTCGCGGCGGAACATGTCAGCGATGATCGTGCAGGTGGACCCGACTGGTTCGTTGATGAACAGGATCGGCTGCGCGGTGTGCACCGCGCCGAGCCGGTGGTGGTCGATGATTTCGGCGATGGTCACCTCTTCCGCGCCGGGCACGGCCTGCGGCAGCTCGTTGTGATCCACGAGCACGAGCCGCGTTGGCACCGGCTTGAAAATGTCGCTCTTCGTGAGAATGCCGATCAACCCTCCTTCGTCGTTCGTCACCATCAGCGCATGACTCGTCACGCTGAACTTCTTCCGCACGTCGGCGATTCGGTCATCCGCGGCGACGGTCACGACCGACCGATCGATGATGCGCTCGATGCTCGAGGCCGTGCGCACCAGCCAGCCGGTCGTGGTCGAATCGTACGGGCTGACGATGATGCTGACGCCGCGGGCGCTGGCCTGCGCGACGGTTTCGGCGTCGATTTCGAGTCCGCTCGTGATGACAAGTGCGCGAATGCCCAGCTCGATGGAGCGACGCTGGATATCCCGCCGATCGCCGACGATGACGATCGATTCGTGCGCGGCGATGTTCTCGCGTTCGGAAATCGACCAGAACGAGCGAATGTCCATCGTGCCGACGCGGACGTAGAAATCCTCGACGACGTTTTCCTTCACCAGGTGAACGGCGCGGCCCTTGAGCGCGCGGGCAATCGCGGCAAGCGAGGTGTGCACCTGTCGCATCAGCCGCGGCTGGTTCACGCGCGGAATGAAGACGCCGCCGAGCGCGGCGATCGAGACCGTGCCGAATGGCTGGCGGCGTGCGTTCATCACCGGCAGCACGCGAATGTGATGGCGGTCGAGCAGTTCGAGCGCTTCGGCGCAGGTGGCCTGTTCCGGCACGGCAATGACCGTGCGGGTCATCAAATCGTGCACGCGCGGCGAGACGTCGCTGAGGTAGTGGGGAAGCGGCTGGTGGAAGCGCGCGAGGATCGTGTCGATCCGCGCGTTGGAATTGCCGCACCGCGCCGGCACGTAGCCGCGTTCGCCGCGGGCCTCCTTGAAGGAGGCGTAGGCAATCGCGGAGCAGATGGCGTCAGCGTCCGGATTCCGGTGGCCGACGACGTAGGTCGGCAGCGTGGTCTGGGTCGCGGGCGCGGAGGCAGGCGGTGTCATGGGAAAATCCGCGCACGATGGACCGCCGGTCGGCGCGGGGGAAGCGATAAAAAAGTAGCGGCAGGCGTTCTTTGCCTGCCGCAGGTGTAGCCGCGCCCATTGAGGCGCGGTGACGTTATGCCCGTAAGCTATCCGCGTCTTAATTGACGCGGCTACCTGCACACGGGAAAGGAAAAAGCCCGGTCGCGTTGGCGGCCGGGCTGCGGACCTCATGTTGTAGGGCGGGGTGGCCCGACCCCGCCGGCATTGGTTCCGGCCATGAAGAGGCGGGGTCGGGAGACCCCGCCCTACATCGGGAATTTACGGCCCGCGGACCGCGAGCGTGCCGCCGGTCGAGCCGAGCATGCCGCCGGCGCCCGCTGGCGGCGGAATGCCGTAGATGCGCGCGCTGAGGCCGGAGTTTGTCGTGTTGAACGGAATCGCCTGCCGGACGTCCTGCGGCCGGGTGGTGCTCGTGCTGTTCGGGTTGTTCGACAGGAACGGACTCGGGTTCGCGGGATCGTTGTTCGCGACCTTCGGATAAAACGCGACGTTGCCGCCGAGAAACGCGACGAAGCCGCCGCTATCCTTGTAGACGCCGCTGGTCGTGCTCCAGGTGCCGTTGCTTTGCAGCCCGCGGGTGTAGAGCACCGGAGTGGTCGCCGGGTCGCTCATCTTGATGGCACCGATAAATTCCCACGAGGGGGAGCGACCGTTGGTGAAGCCCGTGTTCATCTGATTCCGTTGCGCCGTGGGCTGGATGATGAACTGCGGCGGCTGGGCTGAGTTGTAAGCCGGATCGTTCTTGCAGAACCAGAAGGACGGATCGTCGAGAATCTTGTTCTTGGCGAGAATGCCGGGCCAGCGCCAGGCGGGCTGCGGAGCCTGCAGGATGGCATTGGTAATCTGCTGGGGATCGGGCAGCCGGTCCTGGTTGTCGCCGGCATAGACCTGCGCCGCCTTGAGGATTTCGCGCACCTTGTTGCCATCGACCGCGCGCTCGGCCTTTTCGCGGACGGTACCGACCGTCGGGATCACGATCGCGGCGAGAATGCCGATGATCGCGATGACGGTGAGGAGTTCAATCAGCGTGAAGCCGGAGCGTTCACGCCGAATACGCACAGCTGCACCGACGCCGGCGCGGCAACGAAGTAGATATCGCATGTTGAAAGGGGCTGGTGCCGACAAGAAAGACGAAAATACCCCGGGACAGTTTCGTCGAAAAATTGCGGGTACAAGCAGAAACTGCCCGCCGGGTGCCGCCGGCGGGAACGCGCAACGTTTAACGCTTAACGCTTAACGCGCAAGTTCTGAACCAGGCGCGTCGGGAGCCGCGACCGCCGCGGACCACTTGAGCGTTGAGCGTTAAACGTTAAGCGTTGAGCGTTTTTTCAGGCTGCTGTGCACATTTGGCCCGTCACGGGCTGGACAAGCGATTTTCCGCGCACCTACGCTGGCGGCTCATGAAAATTTACCTCGATGGCAAGTTCGTCGACAGCGCCGATGCGAAGGTTTCCGTCTTCGATCACGGTCTGCTTTACGGGGACGGCGTCTTCGAGGGCATCCGGCTTTACGGCGGCAACATCTTCCGGCTCGAGGAGCATCTCGAGCGGCTCGAATACTCGGCGAAGGCAATCATGCTGCAGATTCCGCTGAACCGCGCGGAATTGAGCGCGGCGACCTGCGAAACCTGCCGGCAGAACGAGCTGACCGATGCGTACATCCGGCTGGTGGTCACCCGCGGCGTGGGCGACCTCGGGCTCGCGCCGTGGCTGTGCCCAAAGCCCTCGCTCTTCATCATCGCCAGCAAGATTTCGCTCTATCCGAAGGAGTACTACGACAACGGGCTCGCGATTGTCACGGTGCCGACGCGCCGGATCAGTGCCGCCGCGCTCCCGCCGACCGTGAAGTCGCTCAACTACCTCAACAACATCCTCGGGAAGATCGAGGCGAAGCAGTTCGGGGCGTTGGAGGCGATTATGCTCAACGACCAGGGGTACATTGCGGAATGCACGGCCGACAACGTTTTCATCGTGCACAAAGGGGAGATGATCACGCCGTCGGCCGCGCACGGCGCGCTCAAGGGCGTGACCCGTTCGACGATTTTCGACATCGCGAAAGACCTCGGTTTGCCGATCCGCGAGGCCAACATGACCCGGTACGACGTGTGGGTGGCGGACGAATGTTTCCTGACGGGGTCGGGCGCCGAAGTGATCCCGGCGGTGAAGCTCGACGGCCGCGAGATCGGCAACGGCAGGCCCGGCCCGATCACGCAGCGCGTGCTGGCGGAGTTCCGCCAGCGCGTGCTCGTCGAAGGGACGCGGATTTGAGATCTTGGATTTGAGATCTGAGATGCGCCGCCGCGGGCGGCGCATGGGGCCCGCACCCGCCCCGTTTCCCCCGTTTTTCCCCAGCGACACGATTGCACCCTTCGGGGGCCGGGGCGTGTCTAATCGTCGCGTAGCCCGGTGCCACATGCCTGTACTTGCCAGTATGAGCCACTGTGGCATGTTCCGTGCAGAACTAATTTCCCGATTCATGGCCAACCCCCTCAAATGCGATCTTTGTTCGAAGCCGGCGACGGTCCACCTGACGCAGATCGTGAACAACAAGGTGCACAAGGTCGACCTGTGCGAGGGTTGCGCGCAAGCCAAGGGAGTCACTGACCCAAGTGGGTTTTCCCTGGCGGATCTGCTCCTGAAAGCGTCGCTGAATCCCGAGCCGGCGTCCGCTTCCGGGCTGCGGTGCGAGCGGTGCGGGTTTACCCAGAACGACTTCAAGAAGCACGGCCGTTTCGGTTGTCCGGTTTGCTACGATACGTTTCGCGGCGTCGTCGAGCCGATGTTGGAAAACATGCACAACGGCACCGCGCACGCGGGGAAGATCCCGCACCGCGCTCTCGAGCGCAAATCACTCTACGACCGGCTGACCAAGCTCGAATTGGACCTCACCGAGGCGATCAAGTCCGAGCGTTACGAGGATGCCGCCCGCACTCGCGATGAAATCAACCAAGTCAAACAAGCGTTCAACCAGCAGCAAAGCGCACGCTAAAGCCATGACGATTTCGTCGCTTATCGATACGCCCTCGGAGCTGACCGATCCGGCCAGCAACAAGACGGCGATCGTGCTGATGACGCGGGTGCGGCTGGCGCGCAACCTGGCGGGCCTGGCGTTTCCGGGCTGGGCCAAGCCCGCGCAGCGCGAGGAGATTTACCAGACCTGCCGGACGGCGGTCACGGCCACGTCGCAGATGAAGCGCGCGTTCAACGTGACGATAGCCGAGTTGAGCGAACTCGAGCGCCAGATTCTGGTCGAGCGCCACCTGATCAGCCGCGAACTCAGCGGCGCGAAAAGCGGCGCCGGCGTCGTGATCAGCAAGGACCAGGCGTTCTCGGTCATGCTGAACGAGGAGGACCACCTGCGGATTCAGGTGCTGCGCGCCGGATTCAACCTCAAGAAGGCGTGGAGCACGATCAACGATTTGGATTCCGCGCTGGAGGAGCACCTCGACTTTGCGTTTTCGCCGACGCTCGGGTACCTGACCGCGTGTCCCACGAATCTGGGTACGGGCATGCGCGCCTCGGCCATGATGCACCTGCCGGCGCTGGTGATCTCGAACCAGATGGAAAAAGTCGTCCGCGCGGTGAACCAGCTCGGGATGGTCGTGCGCGGCTTGTTTGGCGAGGGCTCGGATGCCAGCGGCTCGATTTTCCAGATTTCCAACCAGACCACGCTCGGTGAATCCGAGGAGGACATCATCAAGCGGCTCGGGTCGGTGCTGCAGTCGATCGTGGAGCACGAGCTCAACGCCCGGGGGAAACTGCTCGAGGCCGACGCCGGCAAGCTGCTCGACAAGATCGGCCGCGCCTACGGCATCCTGCAAAACAGTCACGTGCTGACCTCGAGCGAGGCGATGAACCTCCTCTCGCTGATCCGGCTCGGCGTGGACCTCGGTTCCTTTCCGGAGACGAACCGCTGCATCATCGACCGGCTGTTCATCGAGGCGCAGCCCGGCCACCTCCAGCACGTGCAGAAAGGCGAATTCGAGCCGGGCCAGCGCGACGTGCTGCGCGCGTCACGGCTCCGCTCGGAATTTGCCAATTTCACCCGCCCGGATTTCAATTTCACGAACCACGGCAAGAACTGAAACTGAGTATCCCGCTTCAACCCCCCTCTACCTAATGTCACAGGAACCGATGAACAATTTCACGCCACGCGCCCAGCAGGTGCTGGCGCTGGCTCGCAAGGAAGCCGATCGCTTTCACCACAACTATGTCGGCACCGAGCACATTCTCCTCGGGCTGATCAAGCTGGGTCAGGGCGTCGCGGTCAGCGTCCTGCAGAAGATGGGCCTCGATCTCGAGACCGTGCGGGCGGCCGTCGAAAAGCAGGTGGGCACCGGCCAGGAGACGAAGGCGCAGAACAGCATTCCCTACACGCCGCGCGTGAAGAAAGTCCTCGCGCTCGCCGGCAAGGAGGCGAAGACGCTCAATCACTCGTACGTCGGCACCGAGCACATCCTGCTCGGCCTGCTGCGCGAAGGCGAGGGCGTCGCCGCGCGCGTGCTGAAGTCGCTCGACATCGACATCGAGCGCACGCGCAACGAAATCCTCCGCGAGCTCGATCCGCAGTTCTCCGGCAGCCAGGGCGGCGAGGGCGGCGAGGAAGCCGCGGCCGGCGGTCCGTCCCGCAGCTCGCAGGCCGAGGACAAGAAGGAAGTGAAGACACCGGCGCTGAAGGCGTTCGGCCGGGACCTCACGGAACTCGCGCGCAAGGGCGAGATGGATCCGGTCGTGGGCCGGAAGAACGAAATCCGCCGCGTCATCCAGATTCTCTGCCGCCGCACCAAGAACAACCCGGTGCTGATCGGCGAAGCGGGCGTCGGCAAGACCGCGATCGTCGAAGGCCTCGCGCAGGAAATCGCCAGCGGCAACGTGCCGGAAATCCTGCTCGAGAAGAAGGTCATCACGCTCGACCTCGCCCTCATGGTGGCGGGCACGAAGTACCGCGGGCAGTTCGAGGAGCGGATCAAGGCGGTGATGGACGAGATCAAGCGCGCGAAGAACATCATCCTGTTCATCGACGAGCTGCACACGATCGTCGGGGCCGGTGCGGCCGAAGGCGCGATGGACGCTTCGAACATCTTCAAGCCCGCGCTCTCGCGCGGCGAGCTGCAGTGCGTCGGCGCGACCACGCTCAACGAGTACCGCAAGTACATCGAAAAGGACTCCGCGCTCGATCGCCGCTTCCAGTCGGTGAAGGTCGAGGCTCCGTCCGTCGACGACACCATCCTCATCCTCAAGGGCATTCGCTCGAAGTACGAGGATCACCACAAGGCGACGTTCACCGACAAGGCGCTCGAGTCCGCCGCGAAGCTTTCCGATCGCTACATCACCGGGCGCTTCCTGCCGGACAAGGCGATCGACGTGATGGACGAGGCGGGTTCGCGGGCGCGCATCGGCGCGCTCAGCCGTCCGCCCGACATCGAGAATCTCACGAAGGAAATCGAGTCGGTCTGCGCGCAGAAGGAAAAGGCGATCAGCGAGCAGCACTTCGAGGAAGCGGCCAAGTTCCGCGACCAGGAGAAGCAGCTGCGCGCGAAGCAGGATCAGATCACCGAGCAGTGGAAGAAGCAGCGCGACGAGAAGCGCGTGATGATCGACGAGGACCTGATGATGCAGGTCGTCGCCGACTGGACGGGCATTCCGCTGAACCGGATGGAGAAGAAGGAAAGCGAGAAGCTGCTCGCGCTCGAGGGTGAACTCCAGAAGGCCGTCATCGGCCAGGGGCTCGCGGCGGGCTCGATTGCGCGCGCGTTGCGCCGCAGCCGCGCCGATCTGAAGGATCCGCGCCGGCCGATCGGTTCCTTCCTCTTCGTCGGCCCGACCGGTGTCGGCAAGACGATGCTGGCGAAGCAGCTCGCCGCGCAGATGTTCGGCAATCAGGACGCGATCATCCAGATCGACATGTCCGAGTACATGGAGAAGTTCGCGGTGTCGCGGCTCGTCGGCTCGCCGCCCGGCTATGTCGGCTACGAGGAAGGCGGCCAGCTGACCGAGGCCGTGCGGCGCAAGCCGTACGCGGTCGTGCTGTTCGACGAAGTCGAGAAGGCGCACCCGGACGTGATCCAGCTGCTGCTGCAGATCCTGGAGGACGGTCGGCTCACGGATTCGCTCGGTCGCACCGTCGATTTCCGCAACACGATCATCATCATGACCTCGAACGTCGGCGCGTCGCTCCTGCAGCGCCAGACGACGATGGGGTTCGCCGCGGCGCAGTCGAGTTTCAACGACGCCGAGAAGATGCGCGAGAAGGTGCTCGAGGAAGCGAAGCGGATCTTCAAGCCGGAGTTCCTGAACCGGATTTCCGACATCATCTTCTTCCGCCCGCTGGTGAAGGAGGATCTGATCAAGATCGTCGATCTCGAGACCGCCCAGTTCGCGCGGCGGCTGACCGAGCGGAAAATCACGCTCGAGTTCACCCAGGAGGCGAAGGATCTGCTGATCGAGAAAGGCTACGACGAGAAGTACGGCGCGCGGCCGCTGCGGCGCGCGGTCGAGCACTACCTCGAGGATCCGCTGGCCGAAGCTTTGTTGCGCGGCGAGGTCAAGGACGGCGAGCCGGTTGTGGTTGCAAGGGATGGAGAAAAACTCATCTTCAAGCAAAAGACGCCACCCACCGCTCCGAGCGGTGTGACGCCGTAACCAAACGACGACCAACCGTCGCCTAACGAAGCCCCGCCCCCCGAGATCAACGGGAGCGGGGCTTTCGGTTTCCACGGATTTGAATTGGTTTGTCATTCTGAGCGGAGCGAAGAATCCAGTTGGGTAAACGATGCGCCATCTCCGCTGCGAAAGCCCCCTTGGATGCTTCGCTGCGCTGCGGATAAAACGCTCGGTTTGTCATTCTGAGCGCCAGCGAAGTCTAGCTGAAGGCGGGTATGACATTCAGTGGCGCGACGGCATGCGCGCATGGAGTTGGATTCTTCGCTTCGCGCAGAATGTCCGGCGGGGGAAAGTTCATCCGGAAAGGCCGTTCGGCGCCGCGTCGGTTCGACGCCTCAGAACGCCCGGTTGGTGGATCTGGTTGTTGATTGCGAACGCCTCCGCCCAACCGGCCGCCATTCCCGAGGCCGAAGCGCTCAACCCGCCGACGTCGCAACGACTCGCTGCGATGCACGCGGCGGCGCAGCGCGATGGCTGGGCCCCCTACGGCGCGGTGGTGCGCGCGGCGGCGCGGCGGGCGTACGAGGGCGAGAAGCTCCCGGCGGCGGAGGCGTGGTTCAATGTCTACCGCTGGGTCGCGCTGTTCGGCGAAGCCGAGGCGGACTTCGTGCCGCGTTGGATCGAGGCGGTGCAGGCGGCGCGCGTGGGGCACGCGAACATGGCGACGCGTTACGACATGCGGTCACAGCCGCTGGCGACGTCGCTCCGGCCGGAACTGCAGTGGTGGCTGATCGGGAACGCCGCATTCTCGGCGGAGTTCTTCGCGCTGCTGTCGCCGGTGGATTACCTGCCGCGCGTCTTCGAAATCCTGGCCGAGCTTTACCAGCGGGATCCCGCCCGATTCAAGACCCACGCCTCGCTGGCGCTCGCGATCGCCGTCGTGTACGACGTGCCGCCGCCGCCGAGCTGGCCGCACGGCCAGGTCACCGCCGAGGCGCTTCCGCGCCAGCTGCCCGCGCCGGCCGAGGCGTTTGCCTGGTGGATTCGGCAGGAGCAGCTTGGCCGGCTGTATCACAAGGCGGCACGGCTCGGCGCGGATGAACTCAAGTTCGTGGTCGATGTCGCCGCGCCGTTCCGCGAACTCGAATGGGCGCAGCACGCCTGCAACGTCGCGTTGAACCAGCTGCCGGTCGCGTACACCATGGTTCGCTACCGGCCGGACCGCATGGCCGGGAATATCGCGGTCTGGCCTGGCGCGACCTATCGGCTGCCGGACATCCTCGCCGCGGGCGGCATCTGTGCGGACCAGGCGTACTTCGCGACGCAGGTCGGCAAGGCGCGCGGCGTGCCGACACTTTTCTTTTACGGCGCCGGCAACGACGGCCGGCACGCCTGGTTCGGCTATCTCGACGGCAACCAGAAGTGGCGGCTCGACGCGGGTCGCTACGCCGAGCAGCGCTTCGTCACCGGCTACGCGCGCGATCCGCAGACGTGGCGGCAGTTCACCGACCACGAGCTGCAGTTCCTGTCCGAGCGGTTTCGCGCGCTCCCGTCGTACCGCCAGTCGCGGGTGCACGCGGCCTTCGCCGACGATTACCTGGCGCTGGGCAATGCGCGGGCGGCGGGACGGGCCGCGCGCCAGGCGGTCAACTTCGAGCGGCGAAACCAGCCGGGATGGGAGACCCTGATTGCCGCGGCGCGCAAGGAGGGACGCGACGCGAAGACGGTGGAGAGCGTGATGCGCGAGGCCGCGCTGGCGTTTCGCGCCTATCCGGACCTCGAGGCGCAGTACGTCAACCGCGTGGCGGACAGCCTGCGCGCACGCGGTGAGACCAGCGCGGCCGAGTTGGAGGTGCGGCGCATCGCCACCAAGCACAAGAGCGGCCGCGAGGATCTCAGCGTGCAGCAGAGCCGCGACATCGTGCGCCGCGCGATGAGCACCGAGCCGCTGCTCGGGCAGATTCGCGCGTACAATTCTGTCGTGGACACGTACGGCCACGGCGCCGGCATCGGATTCTTCGACGAAGTGGTGGTCGGATTTGTCGAACACCTGGTGCAACTCAACCAGCGGGCGGAGGCGGCGAAGGCGATCGAACGCGCGCGACGCACGTTGCAGGTCGCACCGGGCAGCCAGCTGGCGACCGAGTTCGACCGCCTGGCCGACAAGGTGAAAGTGGCGAAAGGTGGTCCACTGATCACTGACCGCTGACCATTCACCCATGTCGTCCGTAGCCCGTGGTCGGTGGTCCGCCGTCAGCAGTCAGTAGCCTCGTCGGAGGCGAAGCCTCCGCTACTACGTCGCGGCCGCGATGGCCAGGAAAGCGGCCAGCGCGGGCTCCGGAGTCGGCGGCTGGCGCCATCCGACCACGAGCCGGCTCTCGGGCGCGGGGCCGGTCAGTGCGCGGAAGGTGACCTCCGCCGGCAGGGGTTGCGCCTCGGAGGGCGTCATGAACGTGGCGCCGAGCCCCGCGCTCACGAGTCCGATGCCGTTGGCGCGCGGCCAGATTTCCTCCGCGATGCGCGGCGTGACGCCGGCACTGGCGAACGCTGCGAGGATCCGGTCGTAGAAGCCGGCGTTGTGCGTGCGGGGAAAGAGCACGAACGGGGTGTCGGCCAAATCGCGGAGCCGAAGGGGACGCCGGGGATCGCGGGTGAGCGGGTGCGTGGCGGGCAACAGCACGCCGTTCCGTTCGCGCAGCAGCAGCCGCGTGCGCAAGCCCGGCGTCGGCGCGTCGGGGTGGAAAAAACCGCAGGCGATCTCGCCGGCCTGCAGCGCGGCGAGTTGCGCCGAGGTCGGCGACTCGGTGAGCTCGAGCCGGATGCGCGCGTGTTGCTGGTGAAACGCGCGGAGGATTCGCGGCAGCACGGTGGCCATCGCGAGCCCGGTGAACGCCACGCGCAGGTGCCCAATCTGGCCGCTGGCCAGCGCGGCGAGATCGAGCGGCAACGTCGCGAGGCCACGGAGCAGCGGTTCGAGCCGGTCGAGGAGCAGCTGGCCGGCTGGCGTGATTTCCACGCCCCGCCGCGTGCGGTTCAGCAGGTCGGCGTCGAGGGTGGCCTCGAGTTGCGCGATGGCGCGGCTGAGGGCGGGCTGCGCAATCGCCAGCGTCTCCGCGGCCTTGCGGAAGTGCAGCTGGCGGGCGACTTCGCGGAAATACACGAGGTGCCGGAGCTCGAAGGGGAACTGCAGCCGGGCGGCCGGTTCCAGGTTCTGCGTTCTGGGTTTGGGGTTCGGAGGCACGGTGCGCTTGCCTTTGGTAATGCCTCAGCGGCATCACAGGAAGCAAAAGAAGTATTTCACGGCATTAAACCAACGTGATAGGCTTTGCGCGAAATTTGGGCCCTGCGTGGTTGGTTTCGCGTTGCCCGGTGCCCAGCCCATAACTCAAAACCCAAGACTCAAAACCGAATCTCATGGCCAAATCTCTTTTCGAAAAAGTCTGGACGGCCCACAGCGTTCGCACGCTGGCCAACGGCCAGACGCAGTTGCTCATCGGCACGCACCTGATCCACGAGGTCACGAGCCCGCAGGCGTTCGGCATGCTGCGGGATCTTGGCCTGAAGGTGGCGATGCCGCACCGGACCTTCGCGACGGTCGACCACATCGTGCCGACCGATCAGTTCACCGAGCCGTACCGCGATCCGCTGGCGCAGGCGATGATGGACGAATTGCGGAAGAACTGCGCCGAGTTCGGCATCACGTTCTTCGACCGCGCGACGGGCAAGCAGGGCATCGTGCACATCGTCGGGCCGGAGCAGGGCATCACGCAGCCGGGCACGACGATCGCCTGCGGCGACTCGCACACCAGCACGCACGGCGCGTTCGGCGCGATCGCGTTCGGCATCGGCACAACGCAAATCCGCGACGTGCTCGCGACGCAGACGATGGCGCTGGGCAAGCTGAAGGTCCGCCGGATCAACGTGAATGGGAAGCTGCCGGCCGGCGTTTACGCGAAGGACGTCATTCTCCACATCATCCGCGTGCTCGGCGTCAACGGCGGCACCGGCTTCGCGTATGAATACGGTGGCGACGTCTTCGACCGCTTCACGCTGGAGGAGCGGATGACGGTGTGCAACATGTCGATCGAGGGCGGCGCGCGCGCGGGCTACGTGAATCCGGACGAAACCACGTTCGCGTACCTGAAGGGCCGGCCGTATTCGCCGAAGGGCGCCGAGTGGGACCAGGCTGTCGCGCGTTGGAAGAGTTTCGCGAGCGACCCGGGCTGCCACTACGATGACGTCGTCACGCTCAATGCCGCCGACATCGCGCCCACCGTGACCTGGGGCATCAATCCGGGGCAGGGCATCTCGATCACCGAGAAGGTGCCGGATCCCGCGCAGGCGAAAGCCGCGGACGAGAAGGCTTCGATCGAGGAGGCGCTTGCGTACATGAAGCTGCGGCCCGGTGCGCCCATCAAGGGCACCAAGATCGACGTGGCATTCCTCGGCTCCTGCACCAACGGCCGGCTGAGCGATTTCCAGGAGGTCGCGAAGTTCGTCAAGGGCCGGCGCGTCGCCCCGGGCGTGAAGGCGATCGCGGTGCCCGGTTCGCAAATCGTCGCGCTGCAGTGCGAGCAACTCGGGATCGACAAGGTGCTCGCCGAGGCCGGCTTCGAATGGCGCGCGGCCGGCTGCTCGATGTGCCTGGCAATGAACCCGGACAAGCTCATCGGCGATCAGCTCTGTGCCAGCTCTTCGAACCGCAACTTCAAGGGCCGCCAGGGCAGCCCGACCGGTCGCACCCTCCTGATGAGTCCACTCATGGTTGCCGCGGCCGCGGTGACCGGCCACGTCGCCGATGCGCGGGAAGTCTTCTCCGTCGCACAGAATTAAACCTCTAACTTTCACTCACTGTTCACTAACTCCAAACCACTGCTCCGATCGTTAGTGTGCTGTTAGCGATCGTTAGTGGTTCAAAAGTCATGGCTCTCGAAAAAATCACCCAAGTGAAAGGTCGCGGCGTTTACGTGCCCGGCAACGACATCGACACCGATCGGATCATCCCGGCGCGGTTCATGAAGTGCGTCACGTTCGACGGACTCGGCGAGTACCTGTTCTTCGACGTGCGCAAGAACGCCGACGGGACAGACAAGCCCGCCGCGGCGGGCAAGCCTCACCCGCTGAACGACCCGCGGTTCAAAGGTGCGACGGTGCTGCTCTCCGGCGCCAATTTCGGCTGCGGCTCCTCGCGGGAGCACGCGCCGCAGGCGATCCAGAAGTACGGATTCAAGGCGATCGTCGCGGAGAATTTCGCGGAAATCTTCTTCGGCAACTGCACCACGCTCGGGATGCCGTGCGCGACGGCCCGCCGGGAGGACATCGCGAAGATCGCGGCCGCGATCGAGCAGAACCCCAAAACCGAGGTCGTGGTCGACGTCGCGCAGCAGGAGATTCGCTTTGCCGGCCAGACGGTGAAGGCCGAGGTCCGCGCCGCGGCACGCGACGGGCTGATCAACGGGCGCTGGGACTCGATCGGCGAGCTGCTCGACGGGGCGGCCGCGGTGAAAGCCACCGCGGCGAAGCTGCCCTATCTGGTCGCGTGAGGTAGGGGTGGGATCGGCTCTCCGAGCCGGCCTGGGTTTGACCTTTCGTGGGCGGGAACTCAGGCCGCTTCGGAGAAGCGGCCCCACCCATGATTCGCATTCCAGGTTTTTGCGCAGCAAAAACCTTGCTCCGCAAAAACCTCGAACTTTTCCCTCGCCGCGCCGTCACACCGCGACACGTTGTACCTTTCAGTCATGCATTTCGCGGTCACGGAAACCTTTAACCTCAACAACATCTTCAAGGGTGCCGGCGTCCTGATTTGGCCGCTGCTGCTGTGTTCGGCCGCGATGGTGTTCATCGTGTGTGAGCGCGCCTACGCCCTGCGCAAGGCGGCGATCATGCCGCCGGACCTGGTGGACGCGGTGATCAACAACCGGCCGCTGATGGGCGGCAAGCACACGGTCCTGGCGCGGATCGTCGACTTCGCCGAGCAGCACAAGCACGACGATGCGGCGGTGAAGGCGTTCGCGCGGCTCGAGTTGAACCGGATGGAACGCGGCATTCCCTATCTGGACGTGATCTACGCCGCGGCGCCGCTCATCGGCCTGACGGGCACCGTCACCGGCCTGTTGCAGGTCTTCTCGCAAATCTCACCCGACACCGGGCTGCCGGATCCGGTGGCGTTTACGAAAGGCGTCGCCCTGGCCCTCTCCGCGACGGTCATCGGCCTCTGCATCGCCATTCCGGCGCTGGTGGGCAGCGGCTATCTGCAGCGGAAAATCGAGAATTACGCGGCGCAACTCGACGTGCTGCTCGAGCGCATCCTCCACCACGGACGCTGATCGCGCATGAGCCTGCTCGCCCAAAAACGCCGGCGCCGGCCCGAGCTGAACCTCGTGCCGCTGATCGACGTGCTCGTGATGCTGATTTTCTTTGCTTTCGTCACGATGCAGTTCAAGTCGGCCGCGACCTTGAACATCACGCTGCCCAGGGTGGAAACCGCCGGCAAAAACGAGTTCCGCGGCAACGTGACCATCTCGATCGATCACGACGGCAAGCTGACCTTCAACGGCAAAGCAATCACCGACGAGGAATTGGGCGCCGCGCTCCAGCAGGTGAAGGAGATCAGCAAGGACATCCCCGTGCTGATTCGGGCCGACGAGAAGGCGACGCTGGACCGGCTGACCTTCGTGTGGGACGCGTGCCGCAAGGTCGGGCTGAACAAGCACAGCCTGCAGTCGCGCTGAGCAGCGTGGCGCGGTCATCCTGACCGCGTCGACACGGGCAGGATGCCCGTGCTACGGCGGAACTTTCTACTCGCGACCGGCTGACGTTTTTCTGGGACGCGTGCCGGAAGGTCGGGCTGAACAAGCACAGCCTGCAGTCGCGCTGAGCGGCGTGGCGCGGTCATCCTGACCGCGTCGACACGGGCAGGATGCCCGTGCTACGGCGCAGGCGCCACGCCTGCCTGCTTGACGGAAACAGGCGGGGCGCCTGCGCTACTTCCGCATGAAGATCGTCATCACCGGCGTCACGCGCGGTCTTGGTCGCGCGCTGACCGAGGAATTCATTCGCGGCGGGCATACCGTCATCGGCTGCGGCCGCAGCGGCGACGCGATTTTCGATCTGCGGATGACGCACCTGGCGCCGCATGATTTTTCCGTGGTGGATGTGGCGCTCGACACCAAAGTGGCGATTTGGGCGGCGAAGGTCTTGGAGAACGACGCCGCGCCCGATCTATTGATCAACAACGCGGCGATCATGAACCGGCTCGCGCCGGTCTGGGAGCAGGACGACCGGGAGTTCACCAAGCTCGTCGATGCGAATATCCGCGGCGTGCAGAACGTAATCCGGCATTTTGTGCCGGCGATGGTCGCGCAGAAGAAAGGTGTGATCGTGAATTTCAGTTCCGGCTGGGGCCGGAGCGTCGCGCCCGAGGTCGGGCCGTACTGCATGTCGAAGTGGGCGATCGAGGGGCTGACCAAGGCGCTGGCCGAGGAATTGCCTGAAGGCATGGCGGCCGTGCCGGTGAATCCCGGCGTGATCGATACCGACATGCTGCGCTCGGCGTGGGCGGATGGTGCGGCCAGTTATCCCAAGGCGGATGCGTGGGCGAAAAAGGCGGCGCCGTTCATTCTGCAACTCGGCGCGAAGGATAACGGAAAATCGCTGAGCGTTGGCGGCGACGAAAGTTAGCCGCGCGTGGCGCGGAACGCTCAACGTTTAACGCTGAACGCCCAAGTTGGGAAGCCCTCACTTGAGCGTTAAGCGTTGAATGTTGAGTGTTGAACGTTTGATCGCGCCGGTCACGGGAGTGCGTAGACCTCCACCAGCACCACGCCACTGGTGCTGCCGGCGGTCCCGACTTGCACGGTCCACGCGCCGGGCATCAGGGTCACAACCATTGCGGCGTCCTTGCTGCCGTCGGGCAGATCGAACGCGCCAACCGTCTTGGCCGAGGAACGAATCTCGTCTGCGTTCGGCTGCAGTCCCCACGCGCCGGCGGAGGCGTGCGGCAGATTCCGGCTGTTGTATAACTCGAGCTGAGGCTCGGCCAGCGTGCCGCCGATGCTGAACGGAGCGTTGCCCAGCGTCGGACCCACCGCACGGATCAGCACGCGCCGCGAGGACGCGCCGTCGATCACGAAGCCGGCGATCATCTTGTTCTGTCCGCTGCCGGCGATGCCACGCGTCGAGATGTTGATCGCGCGCGAGCCCTGGTTGCTCAACGTGTCCGCGTCGTAGACCTCGACGATGCTGAGCCCGGTCGTGTTGTTCGTGCCGGAAATCAGCGCGGTGTAGGCGCCGGGGGCGAGCGTCGTCAGCACCGCCGAGTCCGCGCTCGCCGCGGCGAACGGGAACGCGCCGACGCGCGCCGCGGTCGAGACGATCGCGGGCGCATTCGCGTTCGAACTCCAGCCGGCGTTCGTCGCGACCGTGCGATTCTGGTTGTCGACGAGCGTGAGGACCGGCGCGGCGAGCGTGCCGCTGAGCCCGAACGCGGAAGCGAGCGTCGGCCCGGCCGCACGGACGAGGACCTGCTTCGGCGTGTCGCCCGTGATGACGAAGCCGCTGATCATCACGTTGGCGCCGGTGCCGACCTGGCCGCGCGTGGAAATGTTGATCAGCCGGCTGCTGTAGAGCGGCGCCGACTGGAGAATCGTTTCGTTTTCGCCGACGATGAAGAGCGAGTCGTTGTAGAACAGCCCGCCGAGCAGGATGCCGCTCACCCCCGAGGGCAGCGCCGTCCACGGGCCGCGATCGTCGACCGCGGTGATGACCTTGCCGCCTTGACCCGTCGCGAACAGCGCGCTGGCACCCGCGGCGAGCCCGACGAAATCGGCGGTAGTCCCCGTCCGGTTCATTTCGCCCGACCACGTGATGATGGATTCGCCCGTCTTCAGCACGAGCCGATCGCGATGAACCGAGACCGAGGTGCCGTTGTGGCCAATGCCGACAAAGTCCGCGTAGCTGCTGACGGCGGTTAGCGCCTCGACATCGACCGTCAGGCCTGAGACCGGCAGCTGGTTCCACGTGATGCCGTCGGGGGAATAGAGGATCACTCCGCCCTGGCCGCTCGCTGCAAAGTGGCCGATGCGCTCGTTGTAGGCGAGCCCGTGGAGCCACGCGGTGACGCCGGAAATGCGCGGGGTCCACGTCCGCGCGTCGGCCGACGTGAGAATCGTGCCGGCCTCGCCCACGGCGACGAACTTGCCGTCGGCATGGACGACGTTGTTCATCCGTTGCGTGGTGCCGGTGCTCGGCGCGAGGGTCCAGTTCGCGCCGTCGGTCGACGTCAGAATGATCCCGCGGTCCGCTACTGCGACGAACTGCCCGTCGCCGTAGGTCACGCCCACGATCCAGACGGAAACGCCGGAATTGCGCGGCGTCCAGGTGCGGCCGTTATCAGTCGAGCTGAGGATGACGCCGGCATTGCCGACCGCGACGAGCGTGCCGTTGCCGCCGGCGATGCTCCAGAGCAGTCCGCCGCCGGCGCTGGCGTGGCGCACCGTCAGCGAGGTGAGCGCGGGTGCAGTCACCGCGAGCGTGGCGGGGGCGGAAGTCAGGCTGCCGCTGCTGTTGCTAATCGTGACGGTGTAGCTCGCGTCTGAACCTGACTGCACGTCGGCGACGGTGAGGCTGGGGGCGGTCGCGCCGGGAATGGCAGTGCCGTTGCGATTCCACTGATAGGTGATCCCGGGGCCGGTGGCCTGCACGGTGAACGTCGCCGAGCCGCCGATCCCGATCGTCTGGCTGATGGGGGCCGCCGCGATGGCGAGGGTGGGGCTCAACTGCCAGCCGAGGGTGAGCGCGCCGCGCGCGGAGAGGAAATTTCCGCCGACGGCAATCCAGTACGTCGTGCCGCTGATCGCGGCGAAACTCACCTGGCTCGTTCGCCCGCCCCCGCGATCGTCGTCCTGGACGACGCGCACGAGCGAGGCGAGCGTGTCGCCGGTGTAGACCGCCAGCACGGTGTCGAACGTCGAGCCGACGGTGTCGATGACGGCGAGCCCGCCGGTGGGCGCGGTCCACCGGTACCACACCGAGGAACCGGTGCCCGAGTTATTCCAGTGCGCGGGTTCGCCGGGTTCGCCCGTGGCGTTGACGTTCGTGCCGGTGATGGAACCGTTCAGCCCGAAAACGGGCTGCGCGGCCGCGAAATTGTCGTTGGGCGGCGGCAACAGGATGACGAGCGGCGCGAAACCGGTGCTCGTGGCAGTGCCGAGGGCGTTGGAAACCCGCACGCTGTACGTGGCCCCGTCGGATGGTTGCAGATTCGTCAGCGCGAACGTCGCGTTCGAGGCGCCGGCAATCGGGACGTCGTTCTTGAACCACTGATACGTGACCGGCAGGTGGCTGATGTCCCGGACAGTGAACGTGGCCGAGGAGCCGGCGGTGTACGATCCGCCGCCGGATTGGCTGATGATGACCGGCTGGCCGATCGTCGACCAATCGAAGGCGAACGGGCCTGCGGTATAAGCCGTGCTGCCAACGGCGATGTAGTACGTCGTGCCGGCGGCGACCGGCACGTAGGTCGTGGTGCCGGACGTCGCGGACGTCACGCGCGTCAAGGAAGTGAGCGACGGGCCCGTGTACACGGCGACGACCAGGGGAGTGGTGGGGCCAAGCAGCGCACGGAGAGCGGCGAGCCCGGTTTCGGCCGGCGTCCAGCGATACCACACCGAAGTCGAGATGGCGGACGAACCGACCGCGTGATTCGGCTCACCCGTCTGGCCGGTGGCGCCGTTGTTGTTGCCAATCACGGTGCCCGCGCGGCCGGTGATCGCTTCCGCGTCCTCGAAATTATCGTTGAGGATCATGCGCCAGTTCAGCGTGAAATTGCCGAACTCGCCCCGATTGGCGCTCCCGAGTGCGATCGCGTACGTCGTTCCGCCCGTGGCGTGAAAGGCATACCGCCAGTTCCCGGCTGGGGCGGCGCGGGTCAGCGTGTCGACGGCGCTGCCGGTGTAGGCGGCGATGAACATGGGAATCGGCCCGGCGTTTTCGAAGATCGCCGTGCCGGTGGCCGGTGCGGTCCAGCGATACCAGACTGAACTTGCGGTGGCGGCGGTCACGGCATGCGTCGGCTCGCCTGGTTCGCCGGTGGCCCCGTTGTTAAAGCCGGTGACGCTGCCGGTGGAGCCGGAGATGGCCGGCGCATTCGCAAAATTGTCGTTCGCGAGTGGCGAGAGAACGACAATCGACGCGCTGTTGCTGATCAGCGTTGAAACGGAATTGGACACGCTGACGGTGTAACTGCCGGTGGTGGCGGGCTGGACGCTGGCGAGCGGCCACGTGGACCTGGTCGCGCCCGCGATGGGCACGCCGTCTTTCTGCCACTGATACGCCAGCGGCGGTGCGCCGGTCGCCGTGACGCTCAGGATCGTGCTCGAGCCCGCCGCGACCGACTGGCCGACCGGCTGCACGGTGATCGCGGGTTGACTGGCGGGTGTGCCGATCTTCAGGTTGTAGGTATCAGCCAGGTAAAGCGTGCCATTCGGCCGGACCGTGATGCCGCGCACCTGATAGAACCGCGCCGCCGCGCCGACGCCGGAGGCCTCGCCGGTGACGCCGGCCAATCCGCCGAGGGTCGTGACGGTTCCGTCAGTCGCGACGCGACGCACCGTGAAATTGTTGGTGTCGGAGACGAACAATGTGCCCGTGGCATCGACGACGAGCGCCTGCGGCGAATCGAAGCGGGCGAGCGCACCCACACCATCGAGGCTGCCGCGATTGCCGGCCGAGCCCGCGAGGGTGGTCGTCACGCCCGCCGGGGTGATTTTGCGGATCGTATGATTGCCGGTGTCCGCGACGTACACCACGCCGTTGGCGTCGACCGTGATGCCTTGCAGCGTGTCGAATCGCGCGGCGAGGCCGGTGCCATCCGCCGAGCCCGTCACGTAGCCGAGTCCGGCATGGGTCGTCACGACGCCCGCCGGCGTGATTTTGCGGACCGTGCGCGTGCCGGTGTCGGCGACATAGACATTTCCGCTGGGATCGACCGCGATGCCCTGCGGCGTATCGAAGCGTGCCACGTTGCCCGTGCCGTCGTCCCAGCCGCGCGCTCCGGCGAGTCCGGCGAGGGTGGAGACTTCGCCGGTCGGCGTGATTTTGCGAATCGTGTGATTCGATGTGTCGGCCACGTACAGTATGCCGGCACTGTCGATGGCGATCGCGCGCGGATTGTTGAAGCGTGCGGCGAGTCCGACGCCATCGGTGCTGCCGGCCAGGTTGCCGGCGAGGGTCGAGACGTTGCCGGTCGGCGAGACCTTGAAGATCGCCTGGCCGTAGTAGCCGGTGACGTAGGCATTGCCCGCTGCGTCGACCGCGACGCCGGTCGGCGAATAGACGCCCGGCAGGCTGGAAAACGTGTAGCTCTGGGCCTGCGCGGCGGACACACCGAACAGCGCCGCGCAGGCGAGCACCACCGCTCCGAGCAACCGCGCGGCGGTGGGAGACGAATTAAGAGTGAGCCTTGCGACCGCTGGCGACGGATTCGCGCAGGTCGTCCTTGGGCAGCGGCAGGAGGAACGCACTCTCGTGCGCCCCACGCCACGAGCGGCGCTCAAAGGCTTCGAGGAACTGAAGCATGCGCTGTCGACGGCGTTCCCGGCTGAAGAAGGTCGCTGGCTTGGTAGTCTCAGGGAACGGGGTTTGCATTGGACAGTGAGCAATCGCATTGGCTGTGCCAACGGGTCGACCTCGGCCATAACCGCTGTGAGCGAAGGAGTAACGCGCCGGAAGCCGCGTTGAGGCGGGCGGCCGCCGTGGGTGAGTTTCCCCAAAAGCTGGTTTTCGCTGGCGGAATAGACCCCAGTTCTGTCGCAACTTTTCCGCATTGCGACGTGCGCAGGCAGGGCGGGAAATTTCATGCGTGGTTCGGGCGTCGCTCGGGAAGACGGCCCATCGCGGGCGGGGTTCGTGCTTCGATTTGGCGAACATGTTCGCCGACGGCTTTGAGATTCCAGTCGTCGTCGGCGCCGTCGACGCTGGCCGGCCTTGGCGAAGGCGGCTCCTGGACTTTCGCGGCGATGAATTGCTGGACATCGCCGACGGTCGCGAGCCGGGTGAGTTCCTCGTTCGAAATGTCGATCGGGAGGACTTCCTCGGCGATCATCACGATCTCCATCATGGTGAGTGAATCGAGTCCGAGGTCCTGGCTGAGCTTCAACGCGGCGACGGCCTCGGGCGCGTCCTGCAACTTCGGCCGCAGTTCGCGTTCGACAAATCGTTCGATTACGCCGAGCACCACGGTGCGCAAGTCAGTGAGATTGTGGTGCACACGGAACTTGCAGGCGGCGTAGTAAGTGGCGGGCGAGCACCGCTTCAACGTCTCGCGGAGAACCGGATCGTCGTCCGGCATCGAGTTTTGGTTCGGGGTCACGGTTGGCCGACACGACAATCCACGACGGGAAAACCGCTATTGTGCGGGCATGAATTCGTAGCTCGGTCAACCTGACCGAGCTTTGATGGAATGGTTCGAGGCCGCGCCCATCGTGACCCACCCTTGCAATCGTTGGCGCCGCTGAAGCACGGGCAGATTGCCCGTGCCACCTCAGAACGTCGTCGTCAGCGAGAGCGAATATGTCCGGCCGCGCCAGTCGCCGTACACCTGCAGGCCGGCGCCGGTGCCGGCGTTCTCGTAACGCGGGTACGGATTGGCGAACACGTTGTTCACGCGCACCTGCGCGCGCAGCCCGGCCGGGAGCCAGCGGAACCAGTGGCCGACGTTGCCCTGCAGGAAGGCGTCGAACTGCCAGTAGGGCCGGATGCGATCCTCGCCCTGGTTCTCCCACTCCAGCTGCGGCAGCACGCGCGAATGAAAGTAGTGGCCGTCGACGCCGGCCCCAAAATTCTGATTCGACCAGCCGCTGCCGAACTTCGCGCGGTAGCGCAGCAGATTCGAGGACGCGCCCTCGGGATGGGACAACTCGTCGACGACGTGCGCGCCGGGCAACAGCAGGTGGCTGTAGCGGGAAAAGTAAAGCAGCCGGCCATAGGCCTCGAGCGTGCCGCCAAAACAGTTGGTCCACGCGTAATCGAGCGAGGTGTTCCAGTTGTGCGACCGCCGCCACGCGGAATTGATCGTGCCGGTGATCACCGTGGCCACCGTGCCCGTCTTGCCGTCGGGCCCGGGCTCCGTGCGGCGGACGACGCGGTCGGGGAACAGCCGCTCGAGGTTGAGGATGGTCTGGACATCGAGCGCGATCAGCTCGTTGACCTTGCGTGTTTCCACGAAATCCACCGCGGCGCGGAAGCGGTGATCGCCGAGCTGGCGTCGAAACAGGATTCCGGCGGTCTGGGTGAGGGCATCCTCCGGCCGCAGCTCGGGATCGAGCAACTCGTCCTGCTGCACCTTGTACGTCTGTTTCTGCACGGGGTCGTACGCGTGCTTGAGGTCGACCCCGACGATGCGGCCGGTTGTGGCCCCGCTCGTGGCGAGCCGGCTCATTTGCGGCGTGGGAAACCGGCTCGAGGTGCTGATGCTGGCGCGCAACGCGAAGCCGGCCGGCAGCTGCGCCTTGAACGCGAACGTCGGCGCGACGTTCGATTCCTTGGACTGGTTCGACGCGATGTAGCGCACGGCGGCGTCGGCATCGAGGTGGGTGATCCCGCGCGGCAGCCAGCGATCGGGGAGCAGCGGAGCCTGCGCCTCCGCGAACACGCTGTACCGCGCCAGCGTCCGGCCACGGTAACGAATCGGATCGACCGCCAGCTCGCCGTCGGCGAAGCGGCGCTCGTCGTTGTGTCTCGCGAGGTGATTGCGCCGGTAGTCGGCGCCGACGTTGATCGCGCCCACGCCGGTCGGCAGGCGCAAATCGGGGTTGGTCACGCGCAGCGCGCCGTCGATCGTCGAGTAATCCCCGAGTGTCACGAAGCGGCCCACGCCACCGCGGTGGATCAGCACATGCTCGTAGAATTCCGGTGGCGGCCCGAAGACCTGGGTGTCGCGCAGCGGATTGTAGATGCCATCGTCGACCAGCTTCTGCCAGCGCGGATAATCGGCGCCGGCCAGCCCGCGGTACTTCGCGACATTCTGGCCGTATTGGCCGTCGAGCAGCAGCCGCCAGTCGCGCGGCATTTTGATCAGAGCGCTGGCGACCGCCGAGCCAAACTCGAGCCGCGCCTCGCTGTGGTTTTCGCCGAGCAGTGGCGCCATTTCGTTGAGCGACACGTTCGCCTCCTGACCAAACGGATTGTACCGCGACTCGGAGCGCAGCCGCAGGTCGACGGCGAGCACATCATAGCCGCGGTGCAGGATCGACTGCGTGTACGTGCCATCGACGCCGAGCTGCAACCAGGGAAACACATCGTACACCACCGAGCCGAAATACGCGGTGCGCCGCTGCTCGCGGCCGTAGGGATAATCGACACTGTCGAGCGACGAAGCCAGGCCGCCCGGCGAATCGAAAAACGTGAAATTGCGCAGGCCGGCGCGACCGCTGAACGCAGCGAGGCCACCGTTCCCATTTGCGCCCGGGGCGACAGAGGTGACGGTGGCCGTGCCGGGTCCGAAGAGCGGCGGCGACGGCGGTGGCGGATCCGGCGTCGGCGCGCCCTCGGGGACGATCGCGAGGCTGCGCACGTTCGGGGTGGCGCGGTAGAGCGATTGCGTCTGCGGCAGCGCCAGGTCGTCATGCCGGCGCCGATACCCGAGTTCCATTTCCGTCGGCGGCTTGGCGCGCGTGAGACTGGCGTTGAAGCGAACGCGCAGCGCGCCGCCGAGCAGCGATCGGCTGTGCAGGATCGAGGCGGACGATTGCGGTGCGTCGTAATGCGCGAGCGCGTTCGTGTAGGTGAGCGCCACCTCCGTCGCCTCGGAGTCGACCCCCGGCCGCAGCACGATGTTGATGATGCCGCCCACGGCGTTCCCGCTGTAGAGCGACGCGGCCGAAACGGGCAGGACCTCGACCTGCTGCACGAGGCTCAGCGGAATGAAGTTCACATCCGGCGTCTGCCGATCCGATCCGTTCACCAGCGCCTCCGGCAGCCGGCGGCCGTTCACGAGCACGATGGTTTGATCGGCGCCGAACCCGCGGAGATCGAGGTTCGTGCTGCCGGCCATGAAGGTGGGCAACATGCCGTCCTGCTCCGGCGGGCTGACGCCCGACACGCTGTCGAGCAGTTCGCGCTGGAGAAACTCGTTGAGGTTGACCACACCGCTCCGTGCGATCTGGTCGCGGTTGAAGATGTTGAACGGCAGCGCGTCGTTCTCGGTGCGGGCGAGATCGAGATTGGAACCGGCGATGCGCGGGCTGAATTGGGCTTCGCTGCGGTCGAACGGATCGCGGCGCGTCGTGGTGTCCTTGACGACAAAGGGCGCCAGCCGCGCGGGATCATCCGCCGGTCGCAGCATCTGCGTGGTCAGCGTGAGCATCTGGTTGGCCTCGACCACGAGCCCGAGGATTTGGAGCGATTGAAAGCCGTCGGCCGTGACGACGATTTGGTGCGGGCCGGGCTCGACCGCCAGGAACGGGAACTCGCCGGTCC
>Ga0080064_1001797_pt1 | contig 40495 bp, 39 predicted proteins | sample Subgrocontami54m_FD_69260 | JGI IMG/M metagenome (GOLD analysis project Ga0080064, IMG submission 69260) | Subsurface groundwater microbial communities from S. Glens Falls, New York, USA - GMW46 contaminated, 5.4 m (SPADES assembly) (version 2) ...
GCGGAGCAGGCGAACCTGCTGCGGCTGCTCAAGTGCGACGCGATGCAGGGATACCTGTTCAGTCCCGCGGTCCCGGCGGAGAGAATCGAACAGTTCCTGCGCGAGAATAAATCGCTGCCGGGCTTGGCCGGGAATTAGGCGTGCTCCGTTGGCGCACGCCCTCCCTGCGCACCCGTTTCGCCTTGGGTCTCGCCGCCGTGCTGTTGCCGTTCCTGCTGGCGGCGACCGTGGGCCAGTTCTATCTCCTGCCGCGACTGGTCGGGCCACTGGAAGAGATTGTGTACGAGATCACGGAGGAGATGCGCCCCGTGGCCGTGCTGGAAACCGCACTGCTCAACGCCCGCCACGCTGGCGACAATTACCTCATTCAGGGCAATCCAGCCGCGCGCGAGGCGTTCGAGCGCTCGAGCCGCCGGGTGGAAGATGCGTTCGAGGCCGCCTCTCCCGAGCGCTTCCATGCCGAGGGCGAGCGTGAGATTCTCCGGGCCGCCCGCGCCGAGTGGGAGCCGGCCCGGCGCCTGGCCGAAGCGATCCTGCGGTTGCCGGATCGGGCAGGCAACGCGACGGAGCGCGATCTGGTCGCCGCCGCCGACCGCGCGCTCTACGCGGCGAAGCAGTCGGGCCGCAATCAGGCGCGCCGGTCGGACGGCTGAGGCAAGAAGGAGCGCGATCCATGAAATCCAAAAAGAACGCAATCAGCGAAGTGGAAATTCTCATCGCCGAGGACAGCCCGACCCAGGCGCAAAAGCTGCGCTCGCTGCTCGAGGAACGCGGCTACGCGGTGGTGGCCGCGCCCGACGGCAAGCAGGCCCTGGCGCTCGCCCGCCGGCGCAAGCCCACCCTGGTCATCAGCGACGTGGTGATGCCGGAAATGGACGGCTACGAGTTCTGCCGCCAGGTCAAGGCGGACCCCAAGCTCGGCGACATCCCCGTCATCCTCGTCACCACCCTGTCCGATCCCCAGGACGTGATCCGCGGCTTGGAGTGCCGGGCCGACAATTTCATCCTCAAGCCCTACGACGAGCGTTACTTGCTGAGCCGCGTGGAGTTCGCGCTCATCAATCGCGAGATGCGCCAAACCGATCGCGCGGGCATGGGCGTGGAAATCTTTTTCAACGGGCGGAAACACTTCATTACCGCGGACCGCCTGCAGATCCTCAACCTGCTGCTCTCCACCTACGACGCCGCCATCCAGCGCAATAAGGAGCTCAACCACAGCCAGGAAGAACTCCGGTCGCTCAACGCGAAGCTCGAGGACGCCAACCAGGAACTGGAATCGTTTTCTTACTCGGTGTCGCACGACCTGCGGGCGCCGCTGCGCGCCATTGACGGGTTTTCCCTGATGCTCGAGGAGGATCAGGCGGCAGGCCTCGACGACGAGGGCAAGCGGATCATCCGGGTGATCCGCGACAGCACCCGGAAGATGGGACAGCTCATCGACGACCTGCTCGCGTTTTCCCGCCTCGGCCGCAAGCCGATTTCCGTCGCGCGGGTCGATATCGCCAAGCTGGTCGGGGAGGTGCTGGAGGAGGTGCAGGCCGCGGCGGCGCGGCGCGCGAGCGTGGCCGTCGGTCCGCTGCCCGCGGCCTACGCCGATGCGGCGCTCCTCCGGCAGGTGTGGATCAACCTACTCTCGAACGCGGTCAAGTTCAGCGGCAAGCGCGATGAGCCGCGGGTCGAAGTGTCGGCGTATGACGACGGCGCGGACACCGTGTATTGCGTGAAGGACAATGGCGCCGGCTTCGACATGCGGTATCACGACAGGCTGTTCGGCGTGTTCCAGCGTTTGCACGGCGACGAGGAGTTCGGCGGCACCGGCGTCGGCTTGGCCATCGTGCGGCGGGTGGTGACGCGGCACGGCGGACGGGTGTGGGCGGAAGGGAGGGTCGACGAAGGCGCGGCGTTTTATTTCGCGCTTCCCAAGGAAGGCGGGGCATGAGCATCCGCGCCCGGCTGCTGCTCCTGATCCTGTTCGCGACGCTGATCCCGGCGCTGGTGGGCGGGATGCAGTTTCTCGAACGTCGCGACGCCGAAATTGCCGCCGCGCGGCACGACCTGGCCGTGGCGGCGCGGCAGGTCGCGCAGGACCTCACGGATACGGTCCGGGCCACGGCGCAGCTTCATTACGGATTGTCCCGGGCGCGGGATCTCGACACGCAGGACCGGGCGGCCTGCTCCGCGTTCCTCGCCGATGTGCTGAAAGAGCATCCGCAGTACACCGGGATACTCACCATAAAGCCGGATGGCGAGCTGTTTTGCGATTCGCTGCGCACCGGCAGGAAGTTGAACCTCACGGACCGCCGCTATTTCCAGGACGCGCTCAACTCCACGACCCCGCTCGCCGTCGAGCCGGTGTTCGGCCGCCTGACGGGGATCGCGGTCCTGCAGGTCGCCTACGCCGCGCGGCGCGATACGGGGGAGCCGAAGTTCGTGCTGCTCGCATCGCTGAACCTGGAAAAGTACATGCAGCTCCGCGCGATGTCCTTGCCGCGGAAGACCGCGGCGATCGCGCTCGTGGACGGCAAAGGAACCGTTCTCACCTGGCATCCCGGCGGAGAGAAGCTGCGCGGCACGTCGATCGCGGATTCGCCGCTGTTTCACTTCGCCCGGGAGCGCCGCGGCGAAGAGCTGCGGGAGGATATCGAGGCCGGCGGAGTATCCCGGATCTGGGCGGTCAGCGCCTTGCCGGAGTTCCCCGAAGCGGAGCTGCGCGTCCTGGTCGGGGTATCCAGGAACGAATTGCTCGCGGCGGCGAATCGAAATCTGCGCCAGGCGCTCTCGATTCTGGCCGTTGTCTCGCTGCTGGCCCTCGGCGGCGCGTGGGCGCTGGTGGAGTTGGGCATTCGCCGCCAGGCGGCGCGCGTCATCGCGGCCGTCGCGCGGTTCAGCGGGGGGGACTTCGGCGCGCGCATCGGCAAGCCCTACCCGCGCGGCGAAATCGGGAACCTGATGGCGGCCCTGGACCACGCCTTCGAGTTGATGCAGGCCCAGCGCGACGTGATTCAGCGGCTCAACGCCGACCTGGAGCGCAGGGTCGCCGAGCGCACCGCGCAGATCGAGACCAGCGCCAAAGAACTGGAAGACTTCACCTACACCGTGTCCCACGACCTGCGCACGCCGCTGCGCGCGATAGACGGCTTCTCCCGCATCCTTGAAGAGGATTACGGCGGCAAGCTCGATGACGAGGCGCGGCGCCTGATCGGCGTGGTGCGCGAAAACGCGCGGAAAATGGGGCAGTTGATCGACGATCTGCTGACCTTTTCCCGGCTGGGGCGCAATCCCATCGCCGCGGCCGGCATCGACATGGAGGCGCTGGCGCATAGCGCGCTGGCCGGGATTGGCGCGCCCGCGGCCGCCGGGCGGGCCCGGATCGAGATCCACCCGCTTCCCGAGGCGTGGGGCGACCCGGCGGCGATCAAGCAGGTGTGGATCAACCTGCTGTCGAACGCGGTCAAGTTCAGCGGCAAGCGCGAGCAGCCGGCGATCGAGGTGAGCGGCCATGAGAGCGGCGCGCAGAGCGTGTACTGCGTGAAGGACAACGGCGCCGGCTTCGACATGCGGTATTACGACAAGCTGTTCGGCGTGTTCCAGCGCCTGCATGGCGACGATGAGTTTCCGGGCACCGGCGTCGGGTTGGCCATCGTGCGGCGTATCGTGTCCCGGCACGGCGGCCGGGTGTGGGCGGAAGGCAAGGTGTGCGAAGGCGCCGCGTTTTATTTTTCGCTGCCCCGGGGAAAGCAACATGGACATATTTGAAAACGTGGATATTCTGCTGGTGGAAGACAATGCGTCGGACGCCGAGCTTGCGATGCGCGCGCTGCGCAAGGGCAAGCTGGCGAACAGCATCACCTGGGTCAAGGACGGCGCGCAAGCGCTGGAGTTCGTTTTTCGCACCGGCGCCTACGCCGGGCGACCCGAGCAACATCCGCGGCTGATACTGCTCGATCTCAAGCTGCCGAAGGTGGACGGCCTCGAAGTACTGAAGCGGATCAAGGAGGATGAGCGCACGCGGGTCATCCCGGTGGTCATGGTCACCTCGTCGGCGGAAGGGCGCGACATCGCCGAGAGCTACAAACTCGGCGTCAACAGCTACGTCGTCAAGCCGGTGGAATTCGAGCAATTCAGCGAAACCGTGGCCAAGGCGGGTTTCTACTGGATGCTGGTGAACAGGACGCCGTAACCGGGATCAATCGGAGCAGAGGGAAATCAGATGGACAAGGAACTACGGATACTGATGGTCGAAGACGTGCCGACGGACGCGGAACTCGAAATCCGCGAACTGAGGCGCGCCGGCTTGCGCGTCGCGCATCGGCGCGTCGAGACCGAGGAAGCCTTTCGCGAAGCGCTGCGGGAGTTCCGGCCGGAGCTCATCCTCTCGGATTTCTCGATGCCGCATTTCGACGGCATGCGGGCGCTCGCGCTCGCGCGCGAGCTCGTTCCGCACGTGCCGTTCATCTTCGTCTCGGGAACCATCGGCGAGGAAAACGCGATCCGCGCTTTGAAGAACGGCGCGGCCGACTACGTGCTCAAGAACAATCTGCTGCGGCTGCCGGTCGCGGTCGAGCGCGCGCTGCAGGATGCCGGGGAACACGCGCGGCGAGGGGAAATGCAGGCATCCCAGGCCCGGCTGGTCGCGATTCTCGAGGCGACCACGGACCTGGTCGGCATGGCCGACGCCGAAGGGCGCGTCGTCTACCTCAACGCCGGAGGACGCAGGATGCTCGGCATCGGTCCGGAGGAGGACCTTTCAGGGACCACCATTGCCCAATACGTTCCCTTGGGCCAGCAGGATCGCCTCGTTACCGAAGCCATCCCCACGGCGATCCGCGACGGCCTGTGGGCCGGGGAATCCCTGCTGCGCATCGGCGACGGCCGCGAGATCCCCGTTTCCCAGGTCATCGTCGCCCACAAGGACGAGGTCGGTAAGCTGCGCCACACCTCCACCATCGCCCGCGACATCAGCGTGCCCAAGGCGCAGGAGGCGCGCATCAAGCGCCTCAACCGGGTGTACGCCGTGCTCTCCGGCATCAATACGGCCATCGTGCGCATCAAGGACCGCCGGGAACTGTTTGACGAGGCCTGCCACATCGCGGTCGAGCATGGCGGGTTCCGCATGGCATGGATCGGGCTGCTGGATCCGAACGGGGTGGATATCACGCCGCTCGCGAGGGCCGGCTTCGACGAGGGGTATCTGGACCAGATCCGGCTGACCGCCCGGGACGACGATGCGGACCACTGCTCGCTGGTCGCGCGAGCGCTGCGGGGAAACGCGCCCATCGTCTGCAACGATATCGCCACAGATGCGCGCATGGCGCGCTGGCGCGAGGAGGCGCTCGCGCGCGGCTATCGTTCGCTGGTCGCGTTCCCGCTGCACGTGGTGGATAGCCGGCCGGTCGGCGTGTTCGCCATCTACGCTCCGGAACCCGGCGTCTTCGACACCGAAGAAATCCGGCTGCTTACCGAGGTCGCCGGGGACATCTCGTTCGCGCTCGACCACATCGAGAAGGAGGCGCGGCTCGACTACCTGGCCTACTACGACGCCCTGACCGGGCTGCCCAACCGCACCCTGTTTTATGACCGCGCGGACCAGCTTCTGCGCGCCGCGAAAAAGCACGGTGGCGCTCGCAAGGTCGCGATCGTGCTGCTCGATCTCGAACGCTTCCACACCGTCAACGAGACCTTCGGCCGCGGCGCCGGCGATGCGGTGCTCAAGCAGGTGGCCGAACGCCTCGCCGCCGGGCGGCTGGGTCCGGACCACCTGGCGCGGATCGGCGCCGACGGCTTTGCCGCGCTGCTGGGCGATATCGAGAAGGAAGAGGAAGCGGCGCACTTCGTGGAACAGCGGGTCATCAGGTTGCTGCACGACCCCATCGTGGTGGACGGCCAGGAACTGCGCATCTCGGCCAAGGCAGGCATCGCGCTTTTCCCTGCCGATGGCGTGGACATGGATACGCTGTTCCGCAACGCCGAAGCGGCGCTAAAAAAGGCCAAGCTCTCCGGGGACAGGTATCTGTTCTATACCCCCGAACTCAACGCGCGGACGGCCGAGAGGCTGACGCTCGAAAACAAACTGCGCGGCGCGCTGGAGCGCCGGGAGTTGGCGTTGCATTACCAGCCCGTGGTCGATCTCTCGAAGGGGGGCATCAACGGCCTGGAGGCGCTGATGCGCTGGCACGATCCCGACCTGGGGCCGGTGCCGCCGTCGAGATTCATCCCGGTCATGGAGGAAACCGGGCTGATCCTAGAGGCGGGCCGTTGGGCGCTGGAACAGGCAGCGGCGGATTCCCGGCGCTGGCGGGCGGACGGCCTGCATGCGCCGCGCATCGCCGTCAACGTCTCGCAGCTTCAGTTGCGGCAGAAGGATTTCGTCGTCACGGTAGAGCGCGCGCTGAGCGGCGCCACGGACGCCGCCGGCGTTCTGGCGCTGGAGATCACCGAGAGTCTGATCATGCAGGACATCGAGGCGAACATCGAGAAGCTCAAGGCCGTCCGGGACATGGGCGTCGAAGTGGCGATCGACGACTTCGGCACCGGCTACTCCTCGCTCAGCTATATCGCCAAGCTGCCGATCAACACCCTGAAGATAGACCGGGCGTTCGTCATGAACCTGACGAGGAACCCGGGGGACGTCAGCATCGTGACCACGATGATTTCCCTCGCGCATTCGCTCGGCCTCAAGGTCGTCGCGGAAGGCGTGGAAACCGCGGAGCAGGCGAACCTGCTGCGGCTGCTCAAGTGCGACGCGATGCAGGGATACCTGTTCAGTCCCGCGGTCCCGGCGGAGAGAATCGAACAGTTCCTGCGCGAGAATAAATCGCTGCCGGCGTAGCTAGCCTGGAAACTCCAGGAGTGCCGGCATTGAGGCGATTGGTGGCTCCATATTGCCCTTTTCCCGGTTCAGAGTCGTCCATGGGGCCGATCCGGGCCAGTTGCTAAAAAGCAAGGAGCAAGCGCGATTTTCGGACTTGCTCTCTCGGCAAGAGCCTATCATCGGGTGTTGCGCGCGGCACGTACCATCGCCGACCTCGCTCAGGAGGATCGGCGCCGCGCATATTGCAGAGGCGATCCGGTACCGCCGGCTTGACGCGGCGTTCTGAGCAAGTGCAACGGAACCAACACCATGTCGACCTATGCGATCGGCGACGTCCAGGGCTGCGCCGACGAACTTCAGGATTTGCTCGGGCGCATTCGCTTCGATCCCGGCCGGGACCGGCTGTGGTTCGTGGGCGACCTGGTCAACCGCGGCCCGAAATCGCTGGAAGTTCTGCGCCTGGTGCGCAGCCTCGGGAAGAGCGCCGAAGTCGTGCTCGGCAATCACGATTTGCACCTGATCTGCCTGTTCGAAGGCTTTGCCAAGCGCCGCCAGGACGACACGCTCGATTCGGTGCTCAAGGCCAGCGACGCGCGGGAGCTTGTCGACTGGCTGCGAACGCGCGCGTTGATGCACGTGAAGGACGGCTTCGCGATGGTTCATGCCGGCGTGCTGCCGCAATGGAGCATGCAGCGCGCGCTGGCGCTGGCGCACGAAGCGGAGGGTGCGCTGCGCGCGCCGGACTACCGCGAGTTCCTCGCTCACCTGTACGGCAGCAAGCCGGACACATGGCGGGATGAACTCAAGGGCTGGGACAGGCTGCGCGTCATCGTGAACGCCATGACGCGCATGCGCTTTTGCACGGCGCAGGGGGCCATGGAATTCCGCGAGAAAGGAGACGCGCCGCCTGGCGGCTACATGCCGTGGTTCGATGCGCGACATGGGCGTGACAAGGAGATCTTCGTCTGCGGCCACTGGTCCACGCTCGGCCTGAAACTGTCCGAGCGACTGCTCGCCATCGATACAGGATGCGTGTGGGGCGGCTCGCTCAGCGCGCTGCGCCTTGAAGACCGCAGGCTGTTTCAAGTGCCGTGCAAATCGCACCAGAAGCCCGGCGGCGCCTGAGCGCGCGGCGCGCACGCAGAAGTTCTGCGTGCGCTACCAGGGCGAGTAGCTGAATACCTCGCGAAACCTCGTCTGCAGTTCGTCTTGCGACGGCGCATGGTTTTGCGCACCGCGTTCGGCGATCTTGAGCGACCCCAGCAGCGAGCCCAGCCGTCCCGTGCTGGGCCAGTCCCAGCCGTTCGAGATGCCGTATAGCAGGCCCGCGCGATAGGCATCCCCGCAACCGGTCGGATCGATCAGGCGTGCGGCCGGCACGCACGGCACTTCGTGCTGTTTGCCTCCCGCGAAGATGGTCGACCCCTTTGCGCCCAGGGTCACGATAAGCGCCTTCAGTTCACGCGCGTGATCCTGCAGCGGACGGCCGGTCTTGTCCTGCAGCATCCTGCCTTCATAGTCGTTTACCGCCAGGTAGTCGGCCTGGCGCACGAATCCGTTCAGCTCATCCGGCGTGAACATCGGCAGGCCCTGCCCCGGATCGAAGACGAAGGGAATGGCGTGGCTGGCGCACTGCTCTGCGTGTTGCAGCATCCCGTCCTTGCCGTCCGGGCCGATGATTGCGAGCTTCGCGCCAAGCGACGCGTCGATCGCGTTGTCGTGCGAACGCTCCATGGCGCCGGGATGGAATGCGGTGATCTGGTTGTCATCGAGATCGGTGGTGATAAAGGCCTGCGCGGTGAACTGCCCGGCAATTCTCCTCAGCCCGGATGCGTCGATGCCGAGCGACTTCAGGCGTTCGAAGTAGGGCTGAGCATCGTCGCCTACAGCCGCCATCAGGATCGGATCGGCACCAAGCAACTTCAGGTTGTAGCCGATGTTGCCCGCCGTACCGCCGAACTCGCGGCGCATCTCCGGGGTCAGGAAGCACACGTTCAGGATGTGCAGTTGATCGGGAAGCAGGTGATTCCGGAATCGGTCCGGGAAAACCATGATGGTGTCGTAAGCGATGGATCCAGTGACGAGAATGCGCAATTTGCAACCTTTCGGCGAAGTTCGATACCGCAATGGACATCAGGGATAGAAAATATAGAGCCGGTACCCGGTGGCGCGCACCCTGCTCGAGTCGAAGCGTACTCTGATCGCAGCCTCTGCTCCGCCCGCGATACCCTGCGTCCTGGCGCTTCCTGACTGGCGTGCGTCAAGAAAGTCATCCGGCGAGAGAACCTTGCGCACGACCGTGCGATCGGCCTCGTCGGTAAGGGTGAGCTCCAGGGACGGATATTCCTGCGGAAACTGGGCCCGGTTGCGCAGCAGCGCGTTCAGCACGACGAAATTCGGACGCTGCGGATCCGTCTGCAGGTCGGAGGATTCAATACTCAGCAAATCCGCATGGCGCGGCAGGCTGATGGCGCAGTCCGCAAATTCGCACGCCGCATCGAGATAGGGTCGGGCCGCCGGCCACAGCACGGCGATCTCGGTGCGAAATTTATAGCCGACCTGCGCCGCCAGCGCGAGCGCGCATAACAGCGCGAGCAGCGACCAAAGCAAGAGGTAGCGCGGCGCGGCGGCGCTGCCCACAGGAACCGCCTCCTCAAATATCGGCGCCAGCGCGGCACCGGCCGGCTCAGGCTCGGGGGCGGCAGGTTCATCCCTTGCTTCAACTACCTCCACGGGCGCGGCTTCGGCTGCGGCGGCGGGTACAGCGTCGACGCGCGCAGATTCACTGCGCTCCCGGACCGGCGAGGCGCGCAGTGAACGGGGCACGGGATCCGCGGCAGAGCGCCGTACGGCAGGCGCAAACAGGCCCAGCTGCGGGGAGGGTTCGCGCACGGCCGCGGCCGCCTCTTGCAGGAGGTGCGCGACGCCGTCGAAAACATGGGTACACCTGCCACAGCGTACCCTGCCGCCGCGCGCAGAGAGCTGGTCGGCGTGCACACGGAACGCGGTGCCGCAGGCCGGACAAAGCGTCGTCAGGCTCATGCAGAGCGCTCCTTGTCCCGGCGAAAGGCGCGCATCCCGGACATGCATTCACTCAGATTCAAGGGGCGCGGGCGCCTTCGAGCAGGACCCAGCCATCGTCGCGTGCGGCAACCCGCAGCGGAATTTCATGCGCGTACGCCTCCATTACCTCCAAGGCGTGTGCCTCCAGAATGCCCGCTAGCGCGATGCGCCCGCCGCGCCGCACGCGCCGCATCAACAGGGGAGCGAGCACGATCAGCGGCTGCGAAAGGATATTGGCTACCACGATGTCGTAGATCCCCTCCTCCAATGAGCCGGGTAGTCCGACCCGCACTTTGCTCGCGACCTGATTCGCGCGCGCATTCTCCGCCGCGGTCACCAGTGCCTGCGGATCAAGATCGACGGCGTCGGCCTTGCGCGCACCCAGGAGCGCCGCCGCAATGGCCAATATACCGGAGCCGCACCCGTAGTCGAGCACCGTGGCGCCCGCCTCGCCCGCGGCGGCAGCGCTGGTGCGCCGCGCCTCGAAGCTGCTTTCCAGCCACGCGAGCACCAGCCGCGTGCTGGCATGACTGCCGGTGCCGAATGCCCGCCCGGGATCTATGCGCAACACGATCGCCCCAGGCGATTCTGGCGGCTCATGCCAGCTAGGCACGACCCAGAGCCTGCGGCCAATTTGGAGCGGCTTGAATTGCGCCTGGCTGTTGCGCACCCAGTCCTGGTCCGCGATGGGCTCGATGACGTACTCGGGAATGACCATGCCGGCCTCCAGTGCGGCGGCCGCCACCAATCCGGCGATGTCGGCGCCGTCCTCGGTCAGCATCACGACCCGGTTGCGCCGCCATGCGGTCGCTCCCGCTTGCACAGCATGCTCGCCGCTTGCCGTCTGATGTGTCATGCGCGGTTCGGCAAAACGCGCCGCTTCATCCGCTGTCCCGGCGTCGGCGTCTTCAAGGAACGCGCTAAGCGCGCCCGCCTCGATCAGAGCGTTGCTGAACGCCTCTGCCCGCGCCTCCTGCAACGCCGCGCGAAAAACAACCTGCCGCATTACTTGCGCTTCTTCTGTTCGAGCGCCAGTTTCTGCTCCAGATAGTGAATCGAGACGCCGCCGCGCAACACATTCACGTCATGCAGCAATTCCAGATGGAGCGGAATATTGGTCTGTATCCCATCCAGCGCCATTTCCGAGAGCGCCACGCGCATGCGCCGGATCGCCTGGTCGCGGGTACCGCCATAAGCGATCACTTTGCCGATCATGGAGTCGTAAAAAGGCGGCACCGTATAGCCGGCGTAGACATGGGTATCGACGCGGATCCCCGGGCCGCCCGGCGGATGGTAGGAAAGGATCTTGCCCGGGGACGGCGTGAAGCGGTATGGATCTTCCGCGTTGATGCGGCATTCGATGGCGTGGCCGCGAAGGACAATGTCCTTCTGCCTCTGGCGCAGCTTCTCGCCCGCCGCGACGCGAATCTGCTCCTGCACCAGATCGACCCCGGTGATCATCTCGGTCACCGGATGCTCGACCTGGATGCGCGTGTTCATCTCGATGAAATAGAACTCGCCGTTCTCGAACAGGAATTCGAAGGTCCCCACACCGCGAAAATTGATCCGCTTGCAGGCGTCCACGCAGCGCTCGCCGATGCGCTCGCGCACGCGCTGCGTGAGTTCGGGGGCAGGCGCTTCCTCCATGACCTTCTGGTGACGGCGCTGCAGCGAACAGTCGCGTTCGCCGAGGTGGATCGCATTGCGATGCGCGTCGGTCAGGATCTGGAATTCGATATGCCGCGGGTTCTCCAGGTACTTTTCCATGTAGACCGCGGGATTCGCGAAGGCGGCCTGCGCCTCGCTGCGGGTCATGACGACGGCGTTCTGCAGCGCGGCCTCGGTATGCACGACCCGCATACCGCGGCCGCCGCCGCCGCCTGAGGCCTTGATCAGGACCGGATAGCCGATGCGGCGCGCGATGCGCGTGATCTCTTTCGGATCCTCCGGCAGCACGCCGTCCGACCCTGGCACGATCGGAACCCCCGCCTTGCCCATGACAGCGCGCGCGCTCACCTTGTCACCCATGAGACGGATGTTCTCGGGCCTCGGGCCGATGAATACGAACCCGGAACTCTCCACCCTTTCCGCGAAATCCGCGTTTTCTGAGAGAAAACCATAGCCGGGGTGGATCGCCTCGGCGTCGGTCACCTCGGCGGCGCTGATGATCGCCGGAATGTTGAGGTAGCTTTGCTGCGCCGGCGCGGGGCCGATGCACACCGACTCATCTGCCAGCTTCACATACTTGGCCTCGGTGTCCGCCTCCGAATACACGACCACTGTCCGGATGCCCATTTCGCGACACGCACGCTGGATGCGCAGTGCGATTTCCCCGCGATTGGCGATCAGAATTTTCTCGAACATTGCATACCTGCCGGACGGGCGCCCCCCGGCTGTATCCTCTAGCCGATGAGCATCAAGGGCTGGCCGTATTCCACGGGCTGGCCGTTTTCCACCAGGATCGCCTTGATCACTCCCGCGGCGTCGCACTCGATCTCATTCATGAGCTTCATGGCTTCGATGATGCAGAGGGTCTCGCCGACATTGACGGACTGCCCGACGGACACGAAAGGCTTTGCCTCCGGCGATGCCGCACGGTAGAAAGAGCCCACCATGGGCGACTTGAACACATGACCTTCCGGCGCGCTCGGCTCCGCAGGCTTGGCCGCCGGTGCGTCGGGCGCAGCCACCGGGGCGGCGTAAACCGGGGCGGCCACAAAAGGCGCGGGCGCCCCGCCCTTCATGATGCGCACCCTCTCCTCGCCCTCGGTGATTTCCAGTTCCGCTATTCCCGATTCCTGGACGAGGTCGATCAGTTTCTTGAGTTTCCGCAGATCCATGGCCAGTCCCTTGCACCCGGTCTAATTTTTGACCAGCGCGTACGCGAGCGCGAGGTCATAGCCTCTACTTCCCAGGCCGGTGATCGTTCCGACCGCCAGTTCCGAAAAATAGGAATGACGGCGAAACGCCTCCCTGGCGTGGATATTCGAGAGGTGCACCTCCACAAAAGGAATGGCGACCGCCGCAATCGCGTCGCGCAGGGCGATGCTGGAATGGGTGTAGGCCCCGGGATTAATGATGATGAAATCCACGCCCCCCCCCCCCCCCCCCCCTTTTGCCGCCTGTATCCGGTCGACCAGGTTCCCTTCATGGTTGCTTTGGTAGCATTCCAGATGGACGCCAGCATCCGCCGCCGCGCGCGTCAAGCGCGCCTCGATATCGGCCAGGGTTTCACGGCCGTAGACTCCCGGCTCCCGCGTTCCGAGGAGATTCAGGTTCGGGCCGTTCAACACCAGTATCCGGTGGATCGGAACTATAGAATTTTGTGTCATGTTCGGCGAAATAGGGCGCAACTTTACCGCATTTGAATGCAAGCCGCTCCTGTTCACAGTGAGCACCAGGCCACTTTAGGCGTGGGCAACAACCCCACTCCGCCATTGCCCAGTGTGCATCAAATGCAATTAACAAATAAGCACGCTACAAGATTTTGACCACATATCCGCTACAGATCGATACATTTAAGCGAAAATCACGACTAATTCATGCCGCGCGAGGAGCCCGAATGCGTCGCCGATTCAGAAGGGATTCGACTTCCGGAATACCGGCCCGCTCGATCACGCGCCCGGCCTGAGAAGTTTTCAGTGCGACGCGCTCTTCGCGCGGGTCGAACACGGCCAGTCGCAACGGAATACCGTGCCAGTCAATGAGTAACTCACTGGATGGCAGGCGACGATCTCCCGCGAAGCGGCGCGACTCACGGGAATCGTATGGGATGTCGTGGTCGATCAAGAATATCTCGATCTCTTTGCTGCTCTCTGGGAACAACTGCAGGCTGATTTCCGAGTGCGGTCCTGCGCTTCCCTTCAGCACAGGCCCCGTCAAATAGACATTGAATGGCTGCAGCAGGCGCATCGCGTCGAGCGCAGCTTCAAGCAACTCGCATATCAATTCCAGGTGCTCGTCGGCCTGATAGAGCGCGCGGTAGGCTTCGAGTTCCGCCTCCACTTCATCGTTACCCGGCATGAGATGGTGATCTTCGAGGCCCATCTGGCGCGCCGCTTTACGCTTTGCCAGCCCGAAGTCGTCTATGCCATCTTCCGCCATCAACCGGGCAGCCGCAACGGCGATTTGCGTTCGCGTCCCGTTCTGGCGTGTGTTGCGTCGGCTCATGGGTTGTCTGCGTCGCGCAGGAAGGCGCGGTCATTCGATCCAGGACCCTAGTCTAGCCGCAGGCCGCACGATGCTCCGGAAGCTGTGGCGTAAAATCCGCCCCCTTCCGCGTTCGCGCTTACTCACGCGTGCTTGGCACGCGGCCCACCTTGGCAGCACATCTGCATATCCTCGGCATCTGCGGAACCTTCATGGGCGGCATCGCCGCGATCGCCACGGCGGCCGGCTACAAGGTGACGGGCTGCGATGCCAACGTCTACCCTCCCATGAGCACGCAACTCGCGGCGCTCGGCATTGACCTGATCGAAGGCTACGACGCCGATCAGATCAACCTCCGGCCCGAGGTCTGGGTGATCGGAAACGTCGTGACGCGCGGCAATCCGCTGATGGAGGCGATTCTTGATCGTGGCGACCGATATGTTTCGGGACCACATTGGCTTTCCGAGCATGCCATATTAAATAAAAACGTTTTAGCGGTAGCGGGTACTCACGGCAAGACGACAACCTCGGCCATGCTGGCCTGGATCCTGGAATGCGCCGGCCTCAACCCCGGCTTCCTGATTGGCGGCGCACCACTCGATTTTCCAGTCTCCGCGCGGCTAACCGATGCGCGCCACTTCGTCATTGAAGCGGATGAATACGACACTGCGTTCTTCGACAAACGCTCCAAGTTTGTGCACTACCCGGCAAGAACCGCGGTCTTGAATAATCTTGAGTTCGATCATGCCGACATCTTCAGCGATCTTGCGGCGATTGAACGTCAATTTCACCACTTCGTCAGAATTGTTCCGCGTTCCGGGCTAATAGTGGCCAATGCGCGCTCGGAGGCACTGAGGCGCGTGCTTGCGCAAGGTTGCTGGACCCGCCTGGAGTGGATCGACGATCCGCAAGGCTGGCAGGCAGAAGACAAAGTGCTTGGCGGCTCGGAGCAGGGCGCCGAGCTTGCCTGGCAGGGACAATCGATCGGCCGACTCGACTGGCAGTTGATGGGGGCGCACAACCGCCTGAATGCGCTCGCCGCGATCGCGGCAGCGCGCCATGCCGGAGTCGAACCGCGCCAGGCGCTGGACGCGCTTGGCCGCTTTCAGGGGGTGCGCCGCCGCATGGAACAGCGCGGCGTCGTGCGCGGCGTCACGGTGTTCGATGACTTTGCGCATCACCCAAGCGCAATCCAGACCACCATCGCGGGACTGCGCGCGAGACTCGGTCCGGCGCGAATTCTGGCGGTTCTGGAACCGCGCTCCAACACCATGAAACTGGGTGCCATGAAGGACCGCTTGGCTGCAAGCCTGTTCGAGGCGGATTACGCCTTCGTGTATTGCGCCAATCTCGACTGGGATGCGGACGCCGCCCTCGCGCCGCTCGCGGCGCGGGCGCGCGCGATCGCGGATCTGGATCAACTGGTGGATGCAGTCGCCGCGGAAGCGCGCTGCGGGGATGCCGTGCTTGTGATGTCGAACGGCGGATTCGGCGGCATCCATGCGAAGCTGCTGACCCGGCTGGCACAGACGCCATGATCGTTTACCTGCACGGTTTCAACAGTTCGCCCGCCTCGCACAAGGCCCGGGTCTGCGGCGAGTATCTGGCGGCGCGCGGGCTGAGCGGGCAGTTTCGCTGCCCGGCGCTGCCGCCGCATCCGGCAGATGCATTGCGCGTGATCGAGGCCGAGGTCAAGGATATCGATCCTGTGCGATTGACATTCATCGGCAGCTCGCTCGGCGGCTTCTATGCCGCCCATTTCACCGAACTGCTGCGCGCGCGCGCGGTGCTGATCAATCCGGCCATCCTGCCTCACCAAGGACTGGCCGCGGCCCTCGGTGCGCAGCAAAACCTCTATACGGGGGAACGCTGGGAACTGACCGCAGCCGATCTGGCAATCTGGAAATCGCTGGTTCACGAGCGCATCGACCCGGAGCGCTACCTGCTGCTGCTGGAGACGGGGGACGAGGTGCTCGACTGGCGCGATGCTGCGCGCACCTACGAAGGCGCGCGCAGCGCGATTCGCGATGGCGGCGATCACAGCCTGCGGAGCTTTGCGGAGCACCTGCCGCGCATCCTCGCATTCGCCGGTCTGGCCGCCGGCCGAGGCTGAATCGGTGCACGTTCTTTACGAGGAAGAGGGCGACTACAAAGCCGGTACCGTCGTTGCCGAGGCACCGGCCTCGGTGCAGCTCGACACGCTCCACGGCCGCCGTGTGAAGGTCAAGGTGGCAAGCCTGCTGCTGCGCTTTGCGCAACCCGCGCCTGCTCAGTTGCTGCTGGAGGCACGGACCTTTGCCGACTCACTTGATATTGAATTTCTCTGGCAATGCAGCGGCCAGACGGAATTTTCGTTCTCCAGTCTGGCACGCGAGTACGTGGGCCGCGAACCCACGCCGCCGGAGGCCGCAGGCGTACTGATCAAACTGCACCAGGCGCCTATCTATTTCAGCCGCCGGGGCCCGGGGCGCTTCCAGCCCACGCCCGCAGAAACCCTCAAGGCCGCGCTCGCGAGCGAACTGAAGAAGCAACGGCAACGCGAACAGATCCGGGCCTGGACCGAGCAGCTGGCCAGGTTCGAGTGTCCGCCGGAAATCGCCGCGGCGCGCGACGAGCTGCTCTACGCGCCGGACCGCAACAAGGCCGTGACCAAGGCCTTCGAGCAGGCCTGCAAGGCCTCCGGACTGAGCGCGCCGCGGCTGCTGGAACGCTGCGGCCTGCTGACAGACAGCCGCGAGTACCAGCTCCAGCGCTTCCTGCACGACCTCTTTCCGCGCGGCGCCGGCTTCCCGGAACACGAGCCGGCCGTGCTGCCGGACGATCTACCGCTCGCCGCGGCGCAGGCCATCAGCCTGGATGACATCGGGACCACGGAAATCGACGACGCTTTTTCCGTCGAGCGGCTGAGCGACGATGAGCTCCGCATCGGCATCCACATTGCGGCGCCGGCGCTTGGTTTTGCGCCAGGCTCCACGGTCGACGCCATCGCGCGCGAGCGGCTGTCCACCGCCTACCTGCCGGGCGAGAAATTCACCATGCTGCCCGAGGATGTCATCGCAAGCTTTTCTCTGGACCACGGCACTGCGCAGCCCGCGGCCTCGCTGTATCTGACGGTGTCCGCGCGCGATTATTCGATTCGCGCCCAGCACTCCCGGTTCGAGCGCATACATATCGCGGCCAATCTGCGGCATGCCCAATACGACGGCTTGAACGCGGCGTTCGAGAAAGGCGCACAGCTCGGCCTGCCGTTCGAGGACGATCTGCTGCACCTGTGGAAGCTTGCCCTGGTTCTCGCAGCAGGGCGCGGCAAGGCCAGCGTGCAGGCGGGCATGCTGGACTACCTGTTCTATGTCGAGAACGACAGGGTGCGCATCGAGCCGCGGCGGCGCGGCCAGCCGCTGGAGACGCTGGTCTCCGAGCTGATGATCTTCACCAACAGCACCTGGGGCGCGCTGCTGGCGGAACGCGACCTGGCGGCGCTGTATCGTGTCCAGTCCTCCGGGAAGGTGCGCCTGAGCGTGCATCCCGAGGCGCACGAGGGACTCGGCGTGAAGAGCTATGCCTGGATGACATCGCCCCTGCGCCGCTATGTCGATCTGATCAATCAGTGGCAGCTCGCAGCGGCCCTGCTGGGACGGCGCGCGCCGTTCGCGCGCAATTCCGATGCGCTGCTGTCCGCGATGCGCGCGTTCGAAGTGACCTACGCGCGCTATGACGAGCACCAGCGCGCCATGGAAAACTTCTGGTGCCTGCGCTGGCTGGTGCAGGAGAGACTCGCCAGCATCGCGGCCGTCGTGCTGCGCGAGAAGCTGGTCCGCATCGACGGCATGCCCCTGACAGCGCGCGTGGCGTCGTTGCCGGAACTCGCTGCCGGTACGCGCGTCAGCCTTGCGATCGAAAACGTCGACCTGATCGAACGCCAGGTGAGCTTTCAGTATCGCGCCACCCTGACCATGCCGCAGCCCGCCGTGGGCGAAGCGCTGGCGCAAAGCACCTCGGGCGAACAGACCTAGAAGGCACCCCCCACCCTGCTGGCGGCGCCACTGGCCCTACAATACCCCGGTTAGTGCGCGCATCCGAGGCGGGCGAGCCGAAACGAGCCATCGAGATCGGGCAGGTACAAGGCTCGACGGGCAGTCGATGAGGTGAAATGCAGGGCGTACTCGAAACACGAACATTCAACCCCCGGGTACTGTGGGCGGAGCTGGATCGGCGCTCACGGGTTCTCTACGGCGCAATATTCGCCTCGCTGATATTTCACGCGCTGCTGCTCAGCATTCATTTCCGATTTCCCGACGCCCTGCGCTGGAAAACCACCAGCCCGCCCCTTGAAGTTATCCTGGTCAATACCAAGACCAAGCAGCGCCCGGTAAAGGCAGAAGCGCTCGCGCAGGCCAACCTGGACCGGGGCGGGGACACCGATGAAAACCGCCGGGCCCGCAGCCCGCTTCCGGTCATGCCTGCCGCAGAATCCGGCAAGGACCTTGCCGCGGCGAAACGGCGCGTCGACGAGCTGGAGGCGCAGCAGCGGGAGTTACTCGCGAAAGCACAGGCGTCGCCCCCGATAAGCGATACGCAGAAAATCGCGCCGCCCCAGGAGCAAACGCCGCAGCAGGGCAGGCAACTCGCCGACCTGGCGCTCTCCGCCATGCGATTGCAGGCGCAAATCGACAAGCGCCTGGAGGAATACTCGAAGCGGCCGCGCAAGCAGTTCATCGGCGCGCGCGCCTCCGAGTACCGGTTTGCGCAATACGAGGAAGACTGGCGGCAGAAGGTCGAGCGCATCGGGACGCTCAACTACCCGGCCGAGGCCCGCGGCAAGGTCTATGGCAACCTCCGTATGACAGTAACTTTGCGCCCCGACGGCACGGTGGAATCCATAGAACTGGACCGCAGTTCGGGACTGAAGATCCTGGATGCGGCCGCCTTCAAGATCATCCGCATGGCAGCCCCGTTTTCTCCGTTTCCGAACGACATCCGGCGCGACACCGATCTTTTGGTCATCACCCGCACCTGGTTCTTCGGGCAGGGCGACAAGATGTGGACGGAGTAGGGGTCGTAGTGGCGGATCGCTACGCGGTGATCGGTCATCCGGTTTCCCATTCCAGGTCGCCGCGCATCCATCAGGCGTTCGCGCGCGCCACCGGGCAGGACATCGAATACATCGCCCTCGAGGCGCCGCTGGACGGCTTCGCACGCACACTCGACGATTTCCGTAAACGGGGCGGCAAGGGCGCGAACATCACGCTGCCCTTCAAGGAGCAGGCTCTGGCGTACTGCGCGGGCGGCGCAGGCAAGGTACCGAGCATCAGCGAGCGCGCCCTGCGCGCCGGCGCCGTGAACACGCTCAGCTTCGCCGGCGAGCGCTGCAGCGGCGACAACACCGACGGCGTCGGGCTGGTGCGCGACCTCACCGGCAACCTCGGCGTCGCCTTGCGCGGCAAGCGCGTACTGCTGATGGGGGCGGGCGGCGCAGCGCGCGGTGCGGTGCAATCCCTGCTCGATGCGGGCATCGATGCCCTGGTGATCGCGAACCGCACTGCCGGTAAGGCGCATGAGCTCGCGGCGCGCTTTGCGGGCGTGCGCGGCTGCGGCTACCCGGACCTGCGCGCGCAATCAACCGGGGCGTTCGACGTGGTGGTCAACGCCACCTCTGCCGGGCTGAAAGATGAGCTTCCGGCGCTGCCGGAGGGCTGCTTCGCGCCGGGCGCCTTTGCCTACGACATGGTCTACGGCCGGGAAACGCCCTTCATGGCGCTTGCAAGACGCTGCGGGGCGCGCGTCAGCGACGGCGTGGGCATGCTGGTGGAGCAGGCCGCGGAGTCGTTCCGTGTCTGGCGCGGCGTGATGCCCGAGACCGCAGCCGTGCTGGCCGAGTTGAGGCAGCTTGGGCATGGGGGTGCCTGAGCCGCGATGGTAACCAGGAAGAAGGGCGGGGGAGGCGCCTGGAAGGCCTTCGGCTACGCCCTCGGGATGCTGTTGCTGGCCGCGGTCGTCTTTCAGGGCTGGTTCTTCTCCCGGGTGCTGTGGTTCAAGTGGATAAATCCGCCTTCCAGCGCGTTCATGGACGCGCGCCTGGCAGCGCTGCAGAAGAAGAATCCCAGGGCCGAGCTGCGCCAGCAGTGGGTGCCCTACGAGCGCATCTCGAATACGCTGAAACGCGCCGTGGTCGCCGCCGAAGACGCGAAGTTCCTCGATCACGAGGGATTCGACTGGGAAGCGATCCAGAAAGCGCTGGAGAAGAACGAGCGGCGCGGCAGGGTCGTCGCCGGCGCTTCCACCATCAGTCAGCAGCTTGCAAAGAATCTGTTCCTGTCCGGCGAGCGCTCCTGGATAAGAAAGGGCCAGGAGGCCGCGATCACCTGGATGCTGGAAACGGCGCTCTCCAAGCGCCGCATCCTGGAGCTCTACCTGAATCTCGCAGAGTGGGGCGAGGGCGTGTTCGGCGCAGAGGCGGCGGCGCGCTATCACTTCGGCACATCGGCGGCGGGATTGGACGCCGCGCAGGCGGCCTGGCTTGCCTCGGTGCTTCCCAGTCCGCGCCGCTACGACCGCGGCCGCATCACGCCCTATATCGCCGGCCGCGTGGCGACGATCCAGGCGCGCATGGGTTCGGCCCAGATTCCCTGAGCGCAGCGCCGGCTCAGGCACCGGTATCGTGCGCGGGTATCGTTCTTCAGCCTGCGTCAATACAATGCGAGCACCCTGGCCACGCACGGCGTACGACGACGCTGGTTCCTCAGCGCGAGCGTCCCGGCACAGCACCTGATCCGTCATGACCGAACTGCTCAACCGGCTGGAGATCGAGGACCTGACGGAGAACCTGCACGATGTGCAGGCGCTCCTGCACCGGCACAAGCTCGTCGTGGGGCTTGTCGAGCGCCAGCCGATGGCGCGCCACGACCTGGTCGAACAGCTCGTGCACAAGCAGCATCTGGCCGAACTGCGCTCGAAGATCGAGCCTCTGCACGAGGCCGATATCGCCTACATCCTCGAAGCGCTGCCGCTCGAAGAACGCCTGATCGTCTGGGATCTGGTCAAGGCCGATCGGGACGGCGGGATCCTGCTCGAAGTATCGGACGCCGTGCGCGAGTCGCTTATCGCGAGCATGGATCCGAAGGAACTGGTCGCCGCCGCCGAAACCCTCGAGGCCGACGAGATCGCGGACCTCGCGCCGGACCTGCCGCAGGAGGTGATCGAGGAGGTGGTGCGCGCGCTGCCTCTGGAGGAGCGCGCCAACCTGCGCGCGGCGCTGTCCTTCGAGGAGGGATCGGTCGGCGCGCTGATGGACTTCGACATGGTGACGGTGCGCGAGGACGTGACGTTGGAGGCCGTCACGCGGCTCCTGCGCCGCCTGGACGAACTGCCGGACCACACCGACCAGCTGTTCGTCGTCGACCGCAAGCAGATCCTGCGCGGCACTCTGCCGCTCGGCCGGCTCATCGTGTCGGATCTCGATCTGCAGGTGTCGGCGGTGATGGTCGCGGAGCGCGTGCAGCTGCATCCCGAGGACCGCGCCGAAGATGCGGCGCGCGCCTTCGAGCGCTACGACCTCGTGTCGGCGCCCGTGGTCGACGCGGACGACCGCATGATCGGCCGCCTGACGGTGGATACGGTGCTCGACTACATCCGCGAATCGAGCAGCGAGACGCAGCTCGCCGAGGCCGGCCTGCGAGAGGAGGAGGATATCTTCGCGCCGGTCATCGCGAGCTTCAAGAACCGCTGGGGATGGCTGGCGGTAAATCTGGTCACCGCCTTCGTCGCCTCGCGCGTGATCGGCCTGTTCGAGGGCTCGATAGAACGCCTGGTGGCGCTCGCGGCGCTGATGCCGATCGTCGCCGGCATCGGTGGCAACTCCGGCAACCAGACCATCACCATGATCGTGCGTGCGCTTGCGCTTGGCCAGATCGAAGGCGGCTACTGGCGCAAGCTGCTGGCGAAGGAAATGGGCGTCGCACTTTTGAACGGCGTCATCTGGGGCGTGCTGCTCGGCGGGATCGCCTACGCGCTGTATCGCAGCGTCGCGCTCGGCGGCGTGCTGGCGCTTGCGATGCTGCTCAATCTGGTGCTGGCCGCATTCATGGGCGTCGCGATCCCTGCGCTGCGCGCGCGCTTCGGGAGAGACCCCGCGGTCGGCTCGTCGGTGCTGATCACGGCGGTGACCGACTCGGGCGGATTTTTCATTTTCCTCGGGCTGGCGACGGTGTTCCTGCTGTGAGGCCCGCCCCGTGCCGCTTGGCATAGATAGTACCATATATGTTACTATATTGTCTCTCGAAGGCTCTGGGGGTGCCTCATGGGTGAGCTTCGTTCAATACCGTTGCCCAACCCGCTGCTCAACCGGACGGGCGGAAGCACCGCACTTCGTTGCTGCTTGGGCAGCGCCCGCCGGTTAGCGCCACTTCGTTAGAAGGCATCCCGTGCTCCCAAAGTATCTCACGGTCCTCGGATTAATCTTCGACATCGCGGGTGTTGCAACCGTGTGGTTTTTTGGATGGCCGCAACCAAATCTTGAGCCAGGCGTCGGTCTCGGCCTCGAAGACGGAACTCCGATCGGTCCTAGTGGGGAGACTGTCGCGGAACTCAACCGGAAGAAGGAGCGTCGCCGCATCCGCTACAAACGAGCGGCTCTTTGCGGATTGCTTCTTCTCTTAGCGGGCTTTGGACTACAACTCGCAGCTCAACTTATTTGACAACGGCGGCTTGATGCAAATGCCTTCTAACTCAAGGTCGAACGGTCAGGGTGCCTTAGAGCGCGCCCTCGCCTCCGGCATGCCGGGCATCCTGCATTGCCTGGTCGATCCGGGGGGCGATCACACCGTCGACGACGCTCAGCGCGGTTCGCGCGGCGGCTGGCCGCAGGCAAGGGGCCGGATGATGGAAGATACGCCTTATGGCGATGGCCGATGACATGGCAGCGCATACCGCACGCCCTCAGACGGCGGCTGGCGCGGCGCGCGCCGACGCGATTCGCCTCGAAGCGACCCGCGTATTCTTCGATTCTTATCTCTACGGTTCGCTTACCGGCGGCGCGGTCGGAATTCTCTATTACTTCATTCTTCGCTCCGAGTTCACGAGCGAACGCCTGCTTACCTGGTTGATCTGCCTTGCGGCGGTCACCGCCGCGCGCTGCGTGCTCGCCGTCTTCGTACGACGGACCAGGCCGGATTGGCCGCGCATGAGGGTCTTGCGCGCGCTCGCGACTCTGTTGGCGCTTCTGAACGGAATCACCTGGGGAATTTCCGCAGTCTGGTTCCCGCCAGGCAGCGTTTCGAACGAATTGACGATCATGCAGGTGTTCGTGCTCGCCGGCATTCCCGCCGGAGGACTCTCGTCGCTCGCCGCCCATTGGCCCTCCTATGCGCTGTATGCGGGAAGCGCGCTCGGCATCTATGCGGCGGATCTCGCGCTCACTGACGGCGCCGGCCCGTTCGGCGCGCTGGCGATACTCATCTATTTCGCGCTGTTGCTCGTCATCGCGGCGGGCTACCAGAGATCGATCCTCGATTCGCTGCACTACCGGTTTGCGGCGGACGAGGCGAAGCAGCTGGCGGAGTCCGCCAACCAGGCCAAGTCGCGCTTCCTGGCAATCATGAGTCACGAGATCCGCACGCCGATGACCGGGGTCATCGGGATGTCCGAACTGTTGCTCGAGCAGCGGCTTGGGGAGAAGGCAAGGCGCTACGCCGAGACGATACAGCGCTCCGGGCGGGCGCTGCTGCGGCTGCTGGACAACGTTCTGGATTTCTCCAAGATCGAAGCCGGACGAATGGAGCTCGAGCAGACCGAGTTCGATCTCGGGCCGGCGCTCGAGGAGATGAAGGCCTTGTTTGGCGAGAGCGCGCGGCAAAAGGGGGTGCAGCTCGCAGTGCGCGTGGATGCCGGGACCGCAGGACACGTGCGCGGCGATCCCCAGCGCCTGCGCCAGATACTCGTGAATCTCGTCGGCAATGCGGTGAAATTCACCGCAAGCGGCTCGATCGCGATCACGACGCAGCGCGCAGACGGCGACATGGTTAGGATCGCCGTGAAGGACAGCGGAATCGGAATGTCCCGCGAGGCGCAGGCCTGCGTGTTCGATGCCTTCACCCAGGCCGGCGAGGGGACGACCCGGCGCTTCGGCGGCACCGGGCTTGGCCTTGCGATCGCAAAGGAGCTGGTCGAGTTGATGGGCGGACGTATCGGCGTCGAGAGCGATCCTGGCAGCGGCTCGGAATTCTGGTTCGAAGTGTCCCTGGCGAGCGTCAGGCACACAGCGATCGCAATAGACCCGAGAACAGCGGCGGGCGCCTGCTATCCGGGCCGCAGGGTACTGGTGGTGGAGGACGATCCCGTCAATGCCGAGGTGACCCGCGCGATGCTGGAGGCAAGGGAGATGGAAGTCATCTGGGCGCATGACGGCGCGCACGCCTTGCGCCTGCTTGCAACCGGGGGGGAATTCGACCTGGTAATGATGGATTCGGAAATGCCCGGGATGGACGGATTCGAGGCATCGCGGCGGATCCGGCAATGGGAGTCCGCGCGAGGCAAGGAGCGCGGGCCCGTTGTGGCGGTGACAGCACACGCAGTCGCGGGATACCGGGAGAGATGCCTGGAAAATGGGATGGACGACTACCTTGCCAAGCCCTTTAGCGGCGCGCAACTTGACGTCTTGCTCGCTGGCTGGATTGCTGGCAATCGTCCGGACCCTGCGGGATTGTCGAAACCACGCGGCCCCCAGGCGGCCTCGGCGGCCCTGGCGGACTTCGACCCGAGCACGCTCGCGGAGCTGCTGGAGATAGACCGCGGGAATCCGGGAACACTGAAGCGCCTGATCGCCGTGATGCGCGATACCCTGCCGGGGCATATCGCGAATGTAAAGGGTGCCTCGCAGGAGACCCTTGCGCAGGCGCGCCGTGCGGCGCACACGGCAACATCGATTGCGGCGAGCTATGGCGCGCCGCGGCTCTGCGCGCTCGCCGCCGAAGCGGAAAAGCGCTTCGGCCAAGGCGATGTCGCGGGCGCGGCCGGGCTTGGCGCCGCGATGGACGAGGCCTATGCGGCGTTCACAGTTCGGCTGGGGGAGTATCTCGCGCGCCACCGCGCCGACGCCACGTAGGCGGCCGCGGCGGTATGAAGCGATAAACTGCGAAACGTAATGCTCCGAGCTCGATACCCGTGAACGCCTCAGACGATTTGTTGAGCAAAGCGACAAAACCCCATGAGAAACGGGCGCCGCCAGACGTCCCTGACGCGGCGGACGACGACCCGGACGCTTCGGTCCGCACAACCGGAATACTGCCTTCGCAGGAGCTGAAACGTCTGGTCAAGGCAAGCGGAGAAATTCGTTCTCTGGAAACGATCGAGGACAACCAGTACCAGCCTGCCAGCCTCGATCTGCGCCTGGGGTCAGTCGCGTTCCGCGTGCGTGCCAGTTTCCTCCCCGGGAAAGACGCCACGGTGGGAAACAAGCTCGACGACCTCGCGATGCACGAGATGGATATCACCAACGGCGCGGTGCTGGAGCGCGGTTGCGTGTACATCGTTCCGCTGCTCGAGGGCCTGGCGCTCAGGAAGCGCATGTCCGCGATGGGGAATCCCAAGAGCTCCACCGGCCGACTGGATATCTTCACCCGGCTGATCACCGACAACGGCACGGAATTCGATCGTGTGCGCGAGGGGTACAAGGGCCCTCTCTACGCGGAGGTGTCACCGCGGACTTTCAGCGTCCTGGTGCGCAAAGGCTCCAGGCTGAACCAGATTCGCATCCGCCGCGGCAATCCGCCGAGCAGTGACACGGCGATGAGGCGATTGCTCGAAGAGCACAACGTTGTGGGATCGATCAGCAGGGACGACATCCGCGACGGGGTTCCGGTCTCGGTGGACGTGCAGGGCGACCGATCGGGCGGCATCATCGGCTACAAGGCGAGGAGCCATGCAGGGCTGATCGACATCGACAAAGTACGGCACTACGACGTGCTGGATTATTGGGAGCCGGTCCACGCGCCGCGCCGCGGCGGACTGGTGCTGGACCCTGCGGATTTCTACATCCTTGGATCGCGCGAAGCTGTGAATGTCCCTCCGACCCATGCGGCCGAGATGCTTGCCTTCGATACGCTGATGGGCGACTTCCGGGTTCACTACGCCGGCTTTTTCGATCCCGGTTTCGGTCATCCCGATGCGGGCGGTGAAGGATCGCGAGCCGTGCTCGAAGTCCGATCCTTTGAAGTCCCGTTCGTGATCGAGCACGGCCAGGTGGTCGGCCGTCTGGCTTACGAACTGCTCATCGCGCCGCCTGCCCGGCTCTACGGCAGCACAAACTCGTCCTACCAGCGTCAGGGAATCGCGCTCAGTAAGCATTTCAAGCCGCTGCCGGTCGCCGATGCGCGCTGACGGCGGCGAAGCGAGTTCGTACCTGGACGTACGTCTGCTGGAGACGGCTACAGAAGCCATAGGAGCGGCGCGCTTGATAGTAACGTATACGTTACTAACTTGTCAGATTTATCCTGCAGGAGGCCTTTGAATCTCCCAGAAAGTCCTAAGCATGGTCCGGGTAGCTGGTCTTTTCACGGGTTCGAGAATCAAACGTTGAACGCCTCTTTCGCAGCCGCGAGCGTCGCCTCAATCTCCGCATCGCCGTGAGCCGCCGACACGAAGCCGGCCTCGTAGGCGGAAGGTGCAAGGTACACACCACGCGCAAGCATCGCGTGGAAGAATCTGTTGAAGCGGTCCTTGTCGCATTGCATGACTTCGGCAAAACTGGCTGGCGGTGATGCGCGGAAGTACAGTCCGAACATGCTGCCGATCGACTGGGCTGAAAAAATCACCCCGGCCCTCCGGGCTTCCTGTTGCAGCCCCTTTATCAACGCCTCGGTGACCGCCGAGATTCTTTCCTGGAATCCGGGCGTATCAACCAGCTTCAATGTCGCGAGGCCTGCCGCAACGGCGATCGGATTGCCAGACAGCGTACCCGCCTGATACACCGGCCCGAGCGGCGCAAGCTGCTGCATGATGTCCCGCCGGCCCCCCACTGCGGCAAGCGGCAGTCCGCCGCCGATCACCTTGCCGAGTGTCGTGAGATCCGGCCGGATGCCGTAGCGCTGCTGTGCGCCGCCCGGCGCCACGCGGAAACCTGTCATCACTTCATCGAAGATCAGCACGGCGCCATGCTGGTCGCACTGCGCGCGCAGCGCCTGCAAAAACCCGGGTTTCGGCAGCACCAGATTCATGTTGCCCGCCACCGGCTCCACGATCACGCCCGCGATTTCGCTGCCGAGCGATTTGAAGAGCTGCTCCAGTTGCCCGGCATCGTTGTAGTCCGCTACCAGCGTTTGCGCCGCGATCTGCGCAGGCACGCCGGCGGAACTCGAATGCCCGAAGGTCAGGGCGCCGGAGCCTGCCTTGACGAGCAGACCATCGGCATGACCGTGATAGCAGCCCTCGAACTTGACGATCAGGCTGCGCCCCGTGTGGCCGCGCGCGAGACGGATCGCGGTCATGGTCGCCTCCGTCCCCGAGCACACCAGCCGCACCAGATCGAGCGAGGGCACCAGGCGGCGCAGCAATTCGGCCAGTTCCGTTTCCGCCTCGGTGGGAGCGCCGAAAGAAAGCGCGCGCGAGGCCGCCTCCTGTACCGCGGCAACCACTTGCGGATGCGTATGGCCTGCCAGCATCGGACCCCAGGACCCCACGTAATCGATATAGCGCCTGCCTTCCGTATCCCACAGGCAGGCGCCTTCTGCGCGCTCGAAAAACACGGGCGTGCCCCCGACCGAGCGGAAAGCGCGCACCGGCGAGTTGACGCCGCCCGGGATGCTGCGCTGTGCGCGCTCGAACAGTTCCCTGCTGGATGCGCTCATGCGGCCTCCAGGTTCATGCGCTTGGCGCCGGAAATGATGGAAACAATGCCGCGTAGCGGCGCGCCCGGGCCGCAATGTCCGGCGCCTCGAACAGGTCGGAGATCACGGCAAGGCTGTGGGCACCGGCAGCGATAACTTGCGCTGCGTTATCCAGGGTGATTCCGCCGATCGCCACCAGCGGCACGCCGAGCCGCGCGGCACGCGAAAACAATGCCAGCGGCGCGCGTGCCGCCAGCGGCTTGGTCGGGGAGGAGAACACGCTGCCGAAGGCGACATGATCCGCTCCCGCGGCGACTGCCTCCACGGCAAGCTCGTAGCGGTCGTAGCAGGAGGCACCCAGCAGCTTGTTGCCGAGGCGCGCGCGCGCCGCGCGCAGATCGCCGTCCTCGCGGCCGAGATGCAGGCCATCGGCATCGACCGCCAGTGCGAGCTCCAGCTCATCGTTGACGATGAAGGTCACGCCATGTTCCCGGCATAACTGCGAAAGCGCGAGCGCTTCCTGTTTCCGCCTGGCCGGATCGGCGAGCTTCGAGCGATACTGCAGCGCGCCGATCCCGCCGGCCAGCGCCGCGCGCACCCGCTCGAGCAGCAGCTCCCCGGCGAGGGCATCCGGCGTAATAGCGTAGAGACCCCTCATGGTTCGTGCATCGACGCGCGCGCAAGCAGATCAGGCGATCAGGATTCCGCGGGCCGCGGCTCGCGTTCGACCTCGCGCGCCCAGAAGAACCGGTCCGGCAGAAACTGCCCCATGCCCGGCCGGAAGCCGCCTGCCAGCGCCTGCCAGGTGTATTCCTGCGCCTCGCGCACAGCCTCGGCGAGATCCAGACCGTTTGCGAGGGCGGCGGCGATAGCGGAGGCGAGGGTGCAGCCGGAGCCGTGAAAGGACCCCGGCAGCCGCTTCCAGCTGTCGCGGCGCACCACGCCCTCTTCGCCGTACAGCGTATTGACCACGTCGGCGGAGGATTCATGGGTGCCCGTGATCAGCACATAGGTGCAGCCGAGCGCCAGAATACGGCGCGCGCATTCGGCAAGTTCCAGTTCCTCGCCCCCGTCTTCGCTCTCGCCCGCGTCTCCCGTCTCTCCCTCGTCGCCATCCGGCTCCACCAAACGGCGCGCTTCAAGGCTGTTCGGGGTGATGATCGTGGTCTGCGGCAGCAGCAGCGCGCGCATCGCGCCTATCATCTGTTCGCTCGCCAGCGGGTCGCCGCGCCCGGAGGCCAGCACCGGATCGAGGATGACGGGAATATCCGGATAGTCGGACAGCACCTCGGCGATCGCCTCGATATTCTCGTAGCTGCCGAGGGCGCCGAGCTTGAAGGCTGCGACCGGCATGTCCTCGAGCAGCCTGCGCGCCTGGTCTGACACCCATTCCGCCTCGATCGGCAGGATGTCCTCCACCCCTCGCGTGTCCTGTACCGTGAGCGCGGTCACGACTGTCAGGGGATGGCAACCCATGCTAGCCAGGGTAAGCAGATCGGCCTGCAGGCCGGCACCGCCGGTAGGATCCGAGGCGGCAAAGCTGAGCACGATGGGGGGCGGGGCGGACATGGGATGGGGGAATGGGGGCGGTGGCAGAGAGAGGCGCGCCTCGTGCCGATTGCGCGCCTCTTTCGACTAATATGCCGGACGATTTTACAGGCCGACGCGATGGACATGACCGGGACACCACGGGAAAACGCAGCGAACATGACGCAGACCACCACGTATCAAACCTGGATGTGCCTCATTTGCGGCTTCATCTACGATGAGGCGAAGGGCTTGCCGGATGAAGGCATCGCCCCTGGCACACGCTGGGAAGAAGTGCCCATGAACTGGACCTGCCCGGAGTGCGGCGCGCGCAAGGAAGATTTCGAGATGGCGGCGATCTAGACGCGGACGGTGTCGGGCGCGGGGCCCAGGATCCCGGATTTCCGCAATCCGCCTCACGCTTGGGGTGCGCGCGGGTAAAATAGCCGGCGAAGCATGTCCACGATCGATCTGACGCATCATTTCCTGATCGCCATGCCAGCCATGGCGGATCCGTATTTCGCCGGCAGCCTGACCTACGTTTGCGAACACAATGATCGCGGTGCGCTGGGCGTAGTCGTCAACAAACCCATCGAAATGACATTGCAGGGCCTGTTCGAGCGCCTTGCACTGGACCTGCCCGACCGAACACTCGCGAAGGAACCGGTTCTGTTCGGCGGCCCGGTGCAAACCGGCCACGGCTTCGTTCTGCACGCGCCGGCCGGCGACTGGCAGGCTACGCTGCGGGTCGGAGAGCACATCGGCCTCACCACCTCGAAGGACATTCTCGATGCGATTGGACGCGGCGAAGGACCGAGCAAGGTGATAGTAAGCCTGGGCTATGCGGGCTGGGCGGCCGGACAGCTCGAGCAGGAGATCTCGCAGAACGCCTGGCTCACGGTCGAGGCGAGCGAAACTATCCTGTTCGACACGCCGCTCGAAGATAAGCTGGCAAAAGCGCTGCGGCTGCTTGGCTTCGATTTCACCCAGCTCGCAGAGGCAGCCGGACATGCCTGAGCGGCCGGCAGCGCGCACGCCGGCCCCGTCCTCGATGCAGCGCATGCTACCCGGTGCGCCGCATCGGGATTCCGCCACCTGCCTGGCCTTCGACTTCGGCATGCAGCGCATCGGGGTCGCCGTGGGCGAGTCATCGCTGCAGACGGCCCACCCCCTGAAGCAGATCCGCGCCGAACCATTCAAAGCCGCGATGGCGGCAATCGCGGCACTCATCAAAGAGTGGCAACCTGCGGTGCTGATCGTCGGCGTGCCCTCGGACGCGGAGGGTGCCGCGCAAACGAGCGCCACCGCGCGCCGCATCGAGCGCTTCGTACGCCAGCTGCAGGTCGCATTCAGCTTGCCCGTGGAGCGGGTCGATGAGCGCTACAGCTCCATCGAAGCGGAGGGCAGGATACGCGCCGCGGCCGGAGCGCGGCGCGCAGCCCAGGCGGCGCGTGGGCGCGAACTCGACTCGCACGCCGCGCAGATCATCCTGGAGCAGTACTTTTCCGAGCGGCGCAGATGAGCGGGAACGACACGGCCAACGCGGGCGGTCTGCCGAAAGCCGAAACCCTGATCCAAGGGCTGTGCGACCAGATCAAGGCGCACATGGCGCCGGGCAGCGTGATGATCGGCATCCATACGGGCGGTGCATGGCTCGCCGAACGCCTGCACCGCGAACTCGGCATCGCGGAACCGGTTGGCACGCTGGACATCGCGTTCTACCGCGATGACTATCACCGGCAGGGTCTGGCGCGCGACCCGAAGCGCAGCCAGATTCCGTTTTCCGTCGAGGACCGCCATATCGTGCTGGTTGACGACGTCCTCTATACCGGGCGCACGGTGCGCGCGGCGATGAACGAACTGTTCGACTACGGCCGCCCGGCAAGCATCTCGCTTGCCGTGCTCGCCGACCGCGGCGGCCGCCAACTGCCGATCTGCGCGCGCTACCTGGGCGTACAGATCGAGCTTCCCGCGAGCAAGCGGCTGCGCCTGAAACGCAAGCCGGCCGGCGAGCTCGCGTTCGAACTGCACGATGCGGGGTAATCCGCAGCTGAACCGCAACGGCGAGCTGCAGCATCTGCTGTCGCTTGACGGGCTGCCGCGCGACATCGTGCTGCAGATCCTCGATACCGCGGAGAGTTTCGCGGGCGTCACCGAACGCGAGGTGAAGAAAGTCCCGCTGCTGCGCGGCAAGAGCGTGTTCAACCTGTTCTTCGAGCCCTCCACGCGCACCCGCACCACCTTCGAGATTGCCGCCAAGCGGCTGTCGGCGGACGTGATCAACCTGAACGTCGGCGCGAGCTCGCAGACCAAGGGCGAGTCGCTGCTCGACACGGTGGCCAATCTCTCGGCCATGCAGGCGGATCTGTTCGTGGTGCGCCACGCTTCCTCCGGGGCACCGTTTCTGATCGCGCGCCACGTCAGGCCGCACGAGCACGTGGTGAACGCCGGCGACGGACGCCATGCCCACCCGACCCAGGGCCTGCTCGATCTGTACACCATCCGCCACTACAAAAAGGGGTTTTCCGGGCTCACCGTGGCGATCGTCGGCGATGTGCTGCATTCGCGCGTCGCGCGCTCCCTGATCCACGGGCTGGGCACGCTGGGCGTCCCCGAGATCCGCGTCATCGGGCCGCAGACGCTGCTGCCGCCCGGCGTCGAGTCGCTCGGCGTACGCGCGTTCAGCGATATGCGCGCCGGGCTTGCGCGGGCCGATGTCATCGTCATGCTGCGCCTGCAGAACGAACGCATGGGCGGCGCGCTGCTGCCGTCGGCCCAGGAGTTCAACAAGTACTACGGCCTTACTCCTGAGAAGCTCGTGCTGGCGAAGGCGGATGCCATCGTGATGCACCCCGGTCCGATGAACCGCGGCGTGGAGATCGATTCATCGGTCGCGGATGGCCCGCACTCGGTGATCCTGCCGCAAGTCACCTTCGGCATCGCGGTGCGCATGGCCGTGCTGTCGATCATCGCGGGAAATTGAAGATGAAGGGCATGTACTGGGATATGTCGATCGCCGAATGAAACTGCTGATCGCGAACTGCAGAGTGGTGGATCCGGAATCCGGCCGCGACAAGCCGGGCGAGGTGCTGATTGGCGATGGCAGAATCCTGGCCCTGGATGCAGAGGCGAAGAGCGCCACGGCCGCCCGCCGTGTGGACGGCGGGGGGCTGGTGCTCGCGCCGGGCCTGATCGATCTGTCGGCGCGCCTGCGCGAGCCCGGCTTCGAATACAAGGCGACGCTCGAATCGGAAATGGATGCGGCGGTCGCCGGCGGCGTGACGAGTCTCGCCTGTCCTCCGGACACCGATCCTCCGCTGGATGAACCGGGCCTGGTGGACATGCTGCGCCGGCGCGCCAAGGCGCTCGAGCGCGCCCGTCTGTACCCTGTCGGCGCGCTCAGCGTGAAGCTGAAAGGCGAGGCCCTGACCGAGATGGCGGAGCTTGCCGAGGCGGGCTGCGTTGCCTTTTCCCAGGCCAACACGCCGATCCGCGACCTGCGCGTGCTCTGGCGCGCCTTTCAGTACGCCGCGACCTTCGGTTTCCCGGTCTGGATGCGCGCCGAGGACCCCTGGCTCGCGCGAGGCGGCGTGGCGCACGACGGCGCGATTGCGACGCGCCTCGGCCTCGCCGGAATTCCGTCCAGCGCGGAGACGATAGCGCTTGGCGCTCTGTTGCAGCTTGTGCGCGAAACCGGCGCGCACCTGCACCTGTGCAGGCTGTCCACGCTCGGGGCGGTCGGGCAGATGCGCGCCGCGAAGGCCGAGGGCCTGCCGGTAAGCTGCGATGTCAGCGCGCATCACGTGCACCTGTCGGAAATGGATATCGGCTACTTCGATGCCAACTGCCGCCTGGAACCGCCGCTGCGCTCGCAGCGCGATCGCGAGGCGCTCTCGCGCGGCCTTGCCGAGGGCACGATCGATTGCATGTGTTCGGACCATACCCCGGTCGACGCGGATGGCAAACAACTGCCGTTCGGCGAGGCCGAGCCGGGCGCGACTGGACTGGAGCTGCTGTTGCCGCTGGCGCTGAAGTGGGGGCAGGAGCGCGGCCTGTCGCTCGCCGACACCCTGAAGCGGGTAACCAGCGCGCCGGCGCGCGTCCTTGGCGTCGCCTCCGGCAGGCTCGAAATCGGCGCGCCGGCCGATCTCATTTTGTTCGATCCGCAGGAACCCATACACCTGACCGCGGATCGCCTGAAAAGCCAGGGCAAGAACACCCCGTTTCTCGGCCATGAACTCATCGGCCGTGTGCGCACCACGCTGGTGGCGGGCAACATCGTTTATCAGGTATGAGAGCGCTTGGAGTTCTCGCCGCGGCTGGCTGCCTTGCGCTGGCCTCATGCGCGTCCGCGCCGCGGCAGCAAGCCGGCGCGCCGCCGGCTACGGAACCCTCGCGGCCGGCAGCAATCCCTGCAGCCCAAGCGACTCCGCCTGGCCGTCCGGTCGCAAAGCCAACTGCAGACGCATCCGGCGCCCAACGGCGCGGCGCCTCGCCTGATGATTCCGGCGCCCAGAGGCGCGGCGCCTACTACAAGGACGACGGCCCCGGAGACAATCCGCCGCGCGACCTGGCAAGCATTCCGGACGCCCAGCCGCGTGCCGAGCCCCTGCATCGCTGGGCGAACAGGCCCTACGAGGTGTTTGGCCGGACCTATTCGCCCCTTGCAGAGGCGGCGAGCTTCCGCCAGCGCGGCAGAGCGAGTTGGTACGGACGGCGTTTCCACGGCCAGCAGACTTCCAGCGGCGAGCCCTACGACATGTACGGTATGACCGGCGCGCATCCGACCCTGCCCATCCCGAGCTATGTACGCGTCACCAGCGTGGCGAACGGGCGCAGTGTGGTGGTCCGCATCAACGACCGCGGCCCCTTTCACCCGGACCGGATACTGGATCTCTCCTACACGGCGGCGGCAAAGCTCGGCTTCGTGGAGGCGGGCAGCGCGGAGGTCGATGTGAGCAGCGTCACGTCGGGGGCTACCCAGACGGCCGCCGCAACGCCGCCTGCCGGGGAGCGCGCCGAGCGCAGCGCCGCACCGGATCCGGCTGCGGCGTCAATCACGTCAATCGCCGCACCAGTTGCAACACCGGCAGGGGCGCTCCCGGCCGCCGGTGTCTACCTTCAGGTCGGCGCGTTTTCCGCGCGCGACAACGCGGAGAGTTTCCGCGTCCGGCTGTATCGCGAACTGGCCTGGTTGAACGATGCGGTGCAAATCGTCCCGGGTGGCAGCGCGTTCCGCCTGCACGTCGGGCCCTACCAGTCGCGCAATGACGCCCAGGCCATTGCCGACCGGATTCGCGCGGAATTGAACTTCAATCCGATATTCGTGATCAGATAGGGTTCAGTTCCGATTTTTCAGCGCGCCGGTATTCCGGCGCCTTCCCCCAATTCGCTTCTTCCAGGCAGGCAGATGATTCCCTCGAAACTGAATGCGCTATTCGCCGTTTTTCTGCTCGCCTTTGCCGGCGCCCCGGCGCATGCCCAGACCAGGCCCCCCGAGGTGCTTGCGCGGGCGTGGCTGATCGCGGACCTGTCCAGCGGCCAGATGCTCGCCGAGTCGCGGGCAGATGAGCGCGTCGAGCCGGCATCGCTCACCAAACTGATGACGGCCTATGTCGTGTTCAGCGCGCTGCGCGACAAGAAGCTCACGCTCACGCAGCAGGTGAGCGTCTCGGAGCGCGCCTGGAAGGCCACCGGCTCGCGCATGTTCATCGAGCCTGACAAACCGGTGAGCGTGGAGGATCTGATCCGCGGCATGGAGATTCAGTCCGGCAACGATGCCTGCATTGCGCTTGCCGAAGCCGTCGCCGGCAGCGAAGAGGTGTTCGTTCAACTGATGAACCGGGAAGCGCAGCGCCTCGGCATGAAGAACACCAGATTCATGAATGCGTCCGGGCTGCCGGATGCCCAGCACTACAGCACGGCGCGCGATCTTTATCTGCTCGCGGCAGCCTTGATCCGTGATTTTCCAACCGACTATGCGACTTACTACTCGCAGAAGGAATTCCGCTACAACAACATCACCCAGATGAACCGCAACCGGCTGCTGTGGCTCGATTCGACGGTCGACGGCATGAAAACCGGGTATACGGAAGCCGCCGGGTACTGCATGATCGCGTCATCGGTACGCGGCCCGCGCCGCCTGATTTCGGTCGTGCTCGGCGCCACCTCGGAACCCGCACGGGTACAGGAGTCGCAGAAGCTGCTCAACTGGGGATATCTGTTTTTCGATGCCTTGAAGCTCTACGCCAAAGAGCAGCCGGCCAAGCGCATCGAAGTGTGGAAGGGCGCCTCGCCTGAAGTGCCCGCCGGCTTCGTCGCTGACGTGTATGTCACCGTGCCCAAGGGCCAGGGCGACAAGGTCAAGGCGGAACTCGTGTCCCAGCAGCCGCTGCTTGCACCGATCGTGAAAGGGCAAAGGCTCGGGGTGCTGCGCGTGTCCATGGATGGCAAGCCGCTCGCGGAGACGCCGCTGCTTGCGCTGGAGGCCGTGGGCCTTGCGGGAGTGTTCGGACGCACCTGGGATACACTGAGATTGTGGCTCAAATAGCACCCGGATAACCACCACACCGCGCCCACATGGTTTTTCTGAACGGCCAGTTTCTGCTGCTGGAAGACGCGAAGATTCCCGTCCTGGACCGCGGCTTCATCTTCGGCGACGCGATCTACGAGTTCATTCCGGTCTACGCGCGGGTACCGTTTCGCATCGCGGAGCATTACGAGCGTCTGGAGCGCAGCCTGCGCGAAGCGCGCATACGCAACCCGTACACCAGGGGAATCTGGCAGCAGCATATCGAGGAACTGATTTCCCGCCAGGCTTTCGACAACCAGGGCGTATATCTGCAGGTGACGCGCGGCGTGGCGAGGCGCGATCACGGCTTTCCGGCGGCCGATGTCGCGCCCACAGTCTTCATGATGGCAAACCCCCTGGTCAACCCGGCGGCCGAGTTGATCGAAAACGGCGTCTCCGCCGTGACTGCGGAGGACTTCCGCTGGCTGCGCTGCGATATCAAGACGACCTCGCTGCTGGCCAACTGCCTGTTGCGCCAGGTCGCAACGGATGCGGGCGTCGCGGAGGCGATCCTGCTGCGCGAGGGCAGGCTGACCGAGGCCTCGGCCGCGAACGTGTTCCTGGTGAAGAACGGCGTGATCCTCGGCCCGCCGAAATCGAACCTGATCCTCCCGGGCATCACCTATGACGTGGTGGTCGAACTCGCGCGCGGCGCGGGCATGCCGCTTGAACTGCGCGATCTGAGCGCGCAGGAGCTGCGCGCCGCGGATGAAATCTGGCTCACCTCTTCCTCGAAGGAAGTGGTGGCGGTGAAGATGCTGGACGGCGCGCCGGTCGGCAGCGGGCGGCCAGGGCCCGTGTTCAGGCGCATGCATGCGCTATATCAGCAATTCAAACTCGAATTGATGAGCCCGGGCGCGAAGAAAGCGATGCACGCCTGAGCATGCCGGCCGCCGGCCTGAACTCGCTGCTTGCGTTTCCATGCGATTTTCCGATCAAGGTGATGGGCCGCAAGGAGACCGGGTTCGCGCAGAGCGTGATGGAAATCGTGCTCAGGCACGCGCCCGACTACCAGCCATCGACGATGGAAATGCGCCCCAGCCGCAAGGGCAAGTATCTGAGTCTGACCGTCACCGTTCAGGCGCGCTCGCGCGAACAATTGGACGACCTGTACCGCGAACTCTGCGATCATCCGCAGGTGGTGATGGTGCTATGAGGCGCAGCTTATGGGCGCGGTGATGAACGCGGTGGCCGACGAGGCGGCCGGGGCCTGCCTGGTGCGCCGCCTGGGCCGGGTGGAGTATGGTCCGACACGAGACGCAATGCGCGCCTTTAGCGCTGCGCGCGATGCCGCCACCGCTGACGAACTCTGGCTGCTCGAACACGCACCCATCTACACGCTGGGGCAGGGTGCGCCGGAATCACACGGGCCGCGCACGGGCAACGGGATTCCGCTGCTCAAGGTGGAGCGCGGCGGTGACGTGACCTATCACGGCCCCGGACAACTGGTGCTGTACACGCTGGTCGATATCGGCAGGCGCCGCATCAGCGTAAAGCGTTTTGTGGAACTCCTGGAACAGACAGCGATCGATCTGCTCGGCGAAGTCGGTATCGAGGGCGTGCGCAAGCCGGGCGCCCCTGGCGTCTACGCGGCGGGTGCGAAGATCGCCGCACTCGGCATCCGGGTGGCGCGCGGCCGGACCTCCCACGGTCTCGCATTGAACGTGGATATGGATCTCGCGCCCTTCGAGGCGATCGATCCCTGCGGTCAGGCAGGTTTGAAAGTCACCCAGTTGCGCGACCTGGGCGTCGACGATTCGCTTGACGCCGTCGGGACACGGCTGGCCGAAATTCTGCAGGAGCACCTCGCGCGTGGCTGAAGCGGGCGCCAAACAAACCGGTAAGGCCAAGACCGGCCGCGTATTTGATAAATACGCGATCAAGATCGTGCCGCGCGAGCCGCTCAGGAAGCCGGACTGGATTCGGGCGCGCGCCGCCGGCGCGGACTCGCGCTTCCACGAGATCAAGCGCGTTCTGCGCGAGCGCAAGCTGCATACGGTGTGCGAGGAAGCTTCCTGCCCGAATATCGGCGAGTGTTTCGGCAGGGGCACCGCCACGTTCATGATCCTGGGCGATATCTGCACCCGGCGCTGCCCGTTTTGCGACGTGGCCCACGGCCGCCCGCTGCCGCCGGATGCGGACGAACCGGCCCATCTTGGCGACACTATCGCGCAGCTCAAGCTCGCCTATGTGGTCATCACCAGCGTGGATCGCGATGACCTGAAGGACGGCGGCGCGCAGCACTTCGTCGATTGCATCCGTGCCGTGCGCACCCGCAGCCCGCAAACCACCATCGAGGTGCTGGTGCCGGATTTCCGCGGCCGCCTGGAGCGCGCGCTGCAAGTCCTCGGCGCCGCACCGCCGGATGTCATGAACCACAACCTCGAAACCGTGCCGCGCCTGTATCGCCAGGCACGCCCGGGCGGCGATTACCGGCACTCGCTGGCGCTGCTCAAGAACTTCAAGGCCGCGCATCCGCGCGTGCCGACCAAATCCGGCATCATGGTCGGGCTGGGCGAGCGTGACGAGGAGATTCTGCAGGTGATGCGCGACCTGCGCGCGCACGATGTCGACATGCTGACCGTCGGCCAATACCTTCAGCCCTCCGTCCATCACCTGCCGGTGGAGCGCTACGTAACCCCCGAGCAGTTTGCGCGGCTCGAACTCGAAGCGACCGGCATGGGGTTCCGCCATGCCGCCGTCGGACCGATGGTGCGCTCGTCCTATCACGCCGATCGCCAGGCGCACGGCGTGGTGAACACCCAGGCCTGATTTGGAGGCCCTCGATCTCGCGTTAATCGGCATCGCCGCGCTTGGCGCCGGCGCGGTGAACGCGGTCGCGGGCGGCGGCACCCTGATCACCTTTCCGGCCCTGGTCGCGCTCGGCGTGCCCGCGATCGCCGCCAACGTCACCAACACGGTCGCCCTTTGCCCCGGCTATATCGGCGGCACGATTGCGCAATCGGCGGATCTGCGAGGCCAGCGCAGGCGCCTGTACTGGGTCCTGCCGCTCACCGCCGCCGGCGGGCTGCTGGGCGGGCTGCTGCTGCTGAACACGGAGGAAAGGGTATTCAGGACGCTCGTTCCCTATCTGATCCTGCTCGCTTCGATCCTGCTTGCGGTGCAGCGTCCGCTCGGCGCCTGGCTCGCCCGGCGGCGCCAAGCGCGTGGCGGCGGCAAGGGCAGCGATCTCGCCGCCGCTCTGCCGGTCGCTCTTGGCGCGGTCTACGGCGGTTACTTCGGCGCCGGCCTGGGCGTCATCATGCTGGCCGTGCTCGGACTCTCCATGCACGACACGCTGGTGCGTCTGAACGCGCTGAAGCAGGCGATCTCGTTCAGCACCAACATTGCCGCGGCGATCTTCTTCCTGTTTTCCGGCCTGGTGCTGTGGGACGTCGCGCTCGTCATGGCGGTCGGCGCTTTTGCAGGCGGCGCCCTCGGTGGCCGCTACGCGAGAAAACTGAATTCCGAAGCCCTGCGCTGGATGGTGGTGACGGTAGGCGTCGTGATTGCCTGCGTTTACTTCGTGAAGTAGAGGGCGATCCGTCAGGCCGGATCGTCACCTGAGGGTCGCGATCCGTCAGGCCGGATCGCTCAGAGCCTTATCCACAAGGGCGTGGAATTCTGTCCAGTTCGGCTCGCCGAGATATTGCTTGATGATGTTTCCGCGCCGGTCGATCAGGTAGGTCGTGGGCGTGACCATGATGTTGCCGAAGCGTTTCGCGACTTCGCCGCTGCTGTCGAGGGCGACCGTAAACGGCAGTTTGTTCTTCTGCGCGAACTCCGCCACGTAGTTTGGATGATCGTAGCTCATCGCGACCGCGATCATCTCGTAGCCGCGCGATGCGAACTTGTTGTAGGTCTCGATCATCTTCGGCATCTCATGCACACAGGTCTCGCACGAGGTCGCCCAGAAATTCACCAGCACCACCTTGCCGCGCAGATCTGCGGTCGTGAAGCTGCCCCCGGCCAGGCGCGTGAATTGCACCTGCGGCGCGGGCTCGGTGCGCAGATAAGCGAACGTGCCCGCGCCGATCAGGGCGGCGACGGCGGCGGTGGCGACAAACTTTGCGGTGAGGTTCATGGAAGAATACTCAATACGGCGGGAGTGGATGGATTGTCCCACGGCTGGTAGTGCTTGTCAGTCCCCAGTCCCCGCATAAGCTTGCACCACTATAAATCATTCACCTTGTCGCGTGGCGGCAGGACGACGAGCAATGAACTCGCCGCACACACAGGCTACGATCCCAACTAGATCATTACCGCTCCCGCAACTCCGAACAGGAAAGTGGCGATGACCTGGCCGGAAATCATGGGCTCAGGACGTTACGGCCTGCGCGAAGGCAAAGCAATCTTGCCCAGACGCGCAGATACGCCTTCCGAAAATTCGACTCAGACCCTGATATTCCAGTCCCTCCAACTCGTGGATGTGAGAAGCCCAACGAGTCTGTAGAAAAACGCTTTTCACGAAGCAATCCTACTGCCATCAATTCAGGATTGCGAATTTTTCTCGAGGGGCGAGGCGCGATCATGTGGGAGGACGCGTGCGGCTCTGTT